>JAESGK010000113.1_pt1 | contig 88055 bp, 86 predicted proteins | sample 9269681 | NCBI WGS metagenome assembly JAESGK01 (sample SAMN14515347, study PRJNA621673) | algae metagenome | isolation source: Timaviella obliquedivisa GSE-PSE-MK23-08B and co-occurring heterotrophs from... | place: USA: Grand Staircase Escalante National Monument, Utah | collected 2006-08-15 | reverse complement strand
CGGTCGCAAGACCTATTCCTGTACGGGCGCCTGCCGCGGCGATCCCTGGGGTGGCCACCCCAGGGATCGCATCGCCAGCCTCGCCAACAGTAAAGCACGAAAGGCAGAGACAATTCCTGTGCTCGTCACAGGAATCCAGCCAGCTCAAGTCCTTGAGCTGAAAGAGTCTTTTGACCCGACAGACGTCGGGTCACTGGATCCCCGCCACAAGGGCGAGGATGACGGAGAGTGGGGTGCTGCTCTCGTTAAACAGCCGCTTTCAGAGTTTGTCAGCATTCTGGAGGAAGGTCGCCCTTCTTCAAATCCATGCTCCGGCCGCTATCAGTTTCCGACCGAACCCACCAAAACTTCCGCGCCGTTCTCGATCGTTACCCAGCGGCCGGTGTTGAACGATGCCTGGCGCTTGAGGAAGCGGTAGGGGGTCTTGGTCCAGAGCCTGACCTCGTTTTCGAGATTGTCGAGGATGAAGTCGCCCTGGGCAGTGCGCACGGTCAAAACAGCATGGCCTTCGCCATCCGGCTTGCGGACGACGGTGATCAGCAGGTCTGACGGTGAAAAGCCCTTCTCGATCAGTCTCTTGCGCTTCAGGAGCACAAAATCCTCGCAATCGCCGGCGCCGTCCGGATAGGCCCAGACCTCGTCCTTGCCGAACAGGTCCATATCGGTCATCGGGGTGATTTCGCTGTTGACGGCAAGATTGACCTGCCGGATGACCGACCAGCCGAAATCGGTGACGCGGGGTGCTACCGTCGACTTCGTCTTGATGTCGCATTCCGGACGGTGGGTCTGGCAGAATTCGTAATGGCCAATGGGCTGCGAAGTGATGGCGCCGGTCTGCATCGACAGCGCCGTGACCGACGGCGCCGGGATTGCAGCACCTGCCGAAGCGAAAACAGCCGCAAGTGCCACGACCACTTTCCTGATGCCCATCCACTGCGCCATGCGTGTCCCCTGTGGCGCGGCCGTCTTCTGAAACAATCCAGAAAAATCCCCGCGAAAGCCTGAAAACTACCGTCAGCTTTCGCGGTGAAACCCCGCCGCGCGCCGCTCTAATCGTTAACAAAGAGTTAACAGCGCGGCCGAAACGAAGTCAATCAACTGAATCGGGGATCGCCGGATATGGTTAAGATGCCCGGCAAGTCCTGCGGCAGCGGGGTTTTGGAGGCGTTAACCGGCCGGCATGGCGGTCACGGCGGCCAGAATCCGCTCGATATCCTCCGGCCGTGACAGGCGGTGATCGCCGTCGCGGATCAGCGTCATCACCACATCGTCGGACGGCAGATGCTCCATCAGCTTCAGGGCATGGCCATAGGGAACGTCCGGATCCCGCATGCCCTGCAGGATATGCACCGGGCAGCCGGTCTCGATGATGCCGGTCATGACCCGGTTTTTCCGCCCGTCCTCGATCAGCCGCGCCGTAAAGATGTTCGGATCCGGCCCGTAGGGTGTCGGCTCCTCGAAGTAGCCGCGCTCGGCCAGCGAGGTCCGCTCGGCGTCCGACAGGTTCGGCTCGATCAGGTCGCTGGTGAAATCCGGGGCGGGGGCGATCAGGACGAGACCGGCAACCCTTGCACCGTCGCCGCGGGCGCGCAGCTCGGCAACCAGCCTGAGCGCCACCCAGCACCCCATCGACGAGCCGACCAGCACCATGCGCTCGGGCCCAACATGATCGATAACCGCGAGGCTTTCCTCCAGCCATCTGGAAATCGTCCCGTCGATAAAGGCGCCGCCGGAAGCGCCATGGCCGGAATAGTCGAACCGGATGCAGGCGCAACCGCAAGCCGCTGCATGCCGCTCCAGCTCGATGGCCTTGGTGCCGGTCATGTCCGACCGGTAGCCGCCCAGCCAGACCAGGGCCGGCAGGCTATTGCCGCTTTTTGCCGGCAGGACGCGCATGGCGATACGGCGCGATTCGCTGCCTTCGCCGACGTCAAGCATGTCCGGATCGGCGTTCGACATTGGCAATGACATGCTGTTTTCCCTATTTTTGAGCGCTTCCCGCTGATTTTCTTTCTAAAACAGATTCTCCGAATGCCCGACAGGTGGTGATTTTCGTGAAGAGCTGTGTTATTGACTTTTCCGCAGCAATTTACACATGAAGACCAAGCGGCAGTGCAACGGCATTTCAGCCGGGACAAAGCGCTATTATCCGAACATTGCATTCGTAACAGCTCGAGGAGAGTACGACCATTCGCAGACCGTTCAAAACGGACGCCCCTGTCAAAGACGGGCCCCGCTCTAACAAGGAAATCCGGTCCCTCCGGGTTCAGCTCATCGACGCCGAAGGTGTAAACCACGGCAGCATTCCCACCGATCAGGCGCTCCGCATGGCGGAAGAACTGGGCCTCGACCTCGTCGAGATTTCGCCGAACGCGGAACCGCCGGTGTGCAAGATCCTTGATCTGGGCAAACTGAAATACGCGACGCAGAAGAAAGCCGCCGAAGCGCGCAAGAAGCAGAAGATCATCGAGATCAAGGAGATCAAGATGCGTCCGAACATCGACACGCATGACTATGACGTCAAGATGCGCGCGATGAACCGCTTCTTCGAAGAGGGCGACAAGGTCAAGGTGACCCTGAAATTCCGCGGCCGCGAAATGGCACACCAGGAACTGGGCATGAAACTGCTCCTCCAGGTCAAGGAAGACACCACGGCAATCGCCAAGGTCGAAGCCGAGCCGAAGCTGGAAGGCCGTCAGATGATGATGGTTCTGGCTCCGAGGTAAGCGCCTCGTTTTCAGGCCCCGACCTGACAAAAGCCGCCGGAATGGCGGCTTTTTCATTTTGACGGCGGGCAAACGGGAAATATCCCGAATCCCATTGCACTTTTCGGGCGCTTCGGTTACAAGCCCCCGTCCGAACGGTCCGGCAGGGCATGCCGTGGCCGTTCTTTACGCTGGAGACGACCTCGTCAGTCGATCTCGAAATCAAGAAAAATGGAGTAGCAAAATGCCCAAGATGAAGACGAAATCCTCGGCCAAGAAGCGGTTCAAGATCACCGCCACCGGCAAGGTGATGGCAGCTGCCGCAGGCAAGCGCCATGGCATGATCAAGCGGTCCAACAAGTTCATTCGTACCGCGCGCGGAACGATGGTTCTGGCCGAGCCCGATGGCAAGAAGGTCATCAAGAACTACCTGCCCAACGGTCTCTAAGACGTCTGGCACTTTGGATTTTAAGGAGATCATATCATGGCACGTGTAAAACGCGGCGTAACATCCCACGCCAAGCATAAGAAGACACTCAAGGCAGCCAAGGGCTTCTACGGCCGCCGCAAGAATACCATCCGCGCAGCCAAGGCTGCCGTGGATCGCTCGAAGGCTTTTGCCTATCGCGACCGCAAGGTCAACAAGCGCAACTTCCGCGCTCTCTGGATCCAGCGTATCAACGCTGCCGTTCGCGAACATGGCCTGACGTATGGCCGTTTCATCGACGGTCTGTCGAAGGCTGGCATCGAAGTCGACCGCAAGGTTCTGTCCGACATGGCTATCCATGAGCCGGCAGCATTCGGCGCGCTGATCGCTGCTGCCAAGAAGGCGCTTGAATACCTCAAGGACGCAGGCACCACCAACGAGTTTGAAAGCGCGGTTCGTTAAGACCAGCGCTTCCCAAGCCTTTTCAATATTAGTTGGGAAACCCGCGCTGGCTCGGCTGGCGCGGGTTTTTCTTTGACCGATCACGGCAATGAACCGGGAAATACACAATGTCCGATCTGGAAACACTGAAAGACAACCTGCTGGCCGACGTGACCGCTGCCGGTGACGAAGCCGCTATCGAAGCCGTGCGCGTCAATGCGCTGGGCAAGAAGGGCTCGATCTCCGAACTCCTGAAAACGCTCGGCACCATGACGCCGGACGAGCGCCAGACGCGCGGTGCGGCCATCAATGCGCTGAAGAACGATGTGTTTGCCGCGATCACCGCCCGCAAGTCCGATCTCAAGGACGCAGCGATCGCCGAGCGTCTTGCCCGCGAAACCGTCGATATCTCGCTGCCGGTGCGCTCTTCCCCGGCCGAGCGCGGCCGCATCCATCCGATCAGCCAGATCATCGACGAGATCACCGCGATCTTCGCCGACATGGGCTTCTCGATCGCCGAAGGTCCGGATATCGAGACCGACTACTATAATTTCACCGCGCTGAACTTTCCCGAAGGTCACCCGGCCCGCGAGATGCACGACACGTTCTTCTTCAATCCGGACGCAAACGGCGAGCGCAAGGTTCTGCGGACCCATACCTCGCCGGTGCAGATCCGCACGATGGAGGCGCAGAAGCCGCCGATCCGCATCATCATCCCCGGCAAGACATACCGCCAGGACAGCGACGCGACGCATTCGCCGATGTTCCATCAGGTCGAAGGCCTCGTCGTCGACACCAAGTCGAACGTCGCCAACATGCGCTGGATTCTCGAAGAATTCTGCAAGACCTTCTTCGAGGTCGATGACGTGACGATGCGGTTCCGCCCGTCCTTCTTCCCGTTCACCGAGCCGTCCTTCGAGGTCGATATCCAGTGCGACCGCTCCTCCGGCCCGATCGTCAAGTTCGGCGAAGGCACCGACTGGATGGAAATCCTCGGCTGCGGCATGGTCCACCCCAACGTGCTGCGCGCTGGCGGCCTCGATCCCGATGTCTATCAGGGCTTTGCCTGGGGCATGGGGCTCGACCGCATCGCCATGCTGAAATACGGCATGCCGGATTTGCGCAACTTCTTCGATGCCGATGTCCGCTGGATGAGCCACTATGGTTTCCGCCCGCTCGACATGCCGACGCTGTTTGGCGGTTTGAGCGCGTAGTCATGCCGACGCTGCTGATCTGGCACGGCTACAAGTTCCGCTTCTACGCTTTGGACGTCGGCGAACCGCCGCATGTTCATATCGTCAAGGATGGCAAGTCCCTGAAGGTCTGGCTGAAGAGTTTGGAAGTCGCGCAGAACAAAGGATATACTGATCAGGAAATTGCAAGGCTGCTCAAAGTGGCCTTGGAACATCGTGATGAATGGATAGGTGCTTGGAATGACTTCTTTGGCCTTTGAAACCGACGAAATGCGCCCGGTGCGGGCTTGGTGCGCTGATGGCGAGGTCCACGTCGCGCTCGCCGACGGCCGCGTCATCGCCACGCCCCTCTGGTGGTATCCTTTCCTATCGAAACTCGATGATCGCGAACTGAACGATATCGAGTTGATGTACGAGGGCATTTGGTGGACGGCTGCCGATGAAGGCATATCGGTGAAAAGCATGTTTATGGGCGTGAAGGCACCGGGCGCGAAAGCGCCGGAGAAGGCCGCCTGACGATCAGCGGATGCCGCTTTGACAAAACAAATCTATCCACAACGACGCCACAGCGCTCATGCAGATAGTCTAACCTGAGAAAAAATCATGAAATTCACACTCTCCTGGCTGAAAGACCATCTGGAAACGGATGCCACCCTTGAACAGATCTGCGCGCGCCTGACGGCGATCGGGCTGGAGGTCGAGGATGTCGATGACAGAGCCGCTTATCTGCCCTTCGTCATCGCCAGGGTCGTCTCGGCCGAAAAACATCCGCAGGCCGACAAGCTCAGGGTGCTGATGGTCGATACCGGCACGGGCAGCCCGATCCAGGTCGTCTGCGGCGCGCCGAATGCGCGCGCCGGCCTTGTCGGCGCGTTCGCCGCTCCCGGCGCCTATGTTCCCGGCATCGACGTGACGCTCGCCGTCGGCACCATCCGCGGCGTCGAGAGCCATGGCATGATGTGCTCGGAAAAAGAGCTGCAGATGTCGGACAGCCATGACGGCATCATCGATCTGCCGGAAGACGCGCCGGTCGGCATGAGCTTTGCCGCCTATGCCGGGCTCGACGATCCGATGATCGAGATCAACCTGACGCCGAACCGTCCCGACTGCACCTCCATCTACGGCATTGCCCGCGATCTCGCCGCATCCGGCCTCGGCACGCTGAAGGCAGCGCCGCAGCCCACGTTCAAGGTGGAAGGCGAAACAACGACCAAAGTGACGCTCGACCTCGGCGAAGACACCCATCTCTGCCCCGGCTTTGCGCTGCGCCTGGTGCGTGGCGTCAGGAACGGCCCGAGCCCGAAATGGATGCAGCAGCGCCTCATCGCCATCGGCCTTCGCCCGATCAACGCGCTTGTCGATGTCACCAACTATATGACCTTCGACCAGGGCCGCCCGCTGCACGTCTTCGACGCCGCCAAGGTCACGGGCAATCTGACCGTCCGCCGCGCGGTGGAAGGCGAAAAGGTTCTGGCACTCGATACGCGCGAATACACTCTTTCGCCGGCTAATGTTGTCATCGCCGATGAAGACGGCATCGAGTCGATCGGTGGCATCATGGGCGGTGAACATTCCGGCTGCGACGAGAACACCATCGACGTGCTGATTGAATCCGCCCTCTGGGACCCGATGAACATCGCCAAGAGTGGCCGTGCGCTGGGCATCATCACCGATGCCCGCTACCGCTTCGAGCGCGGCGTTGATCCCGAGTACATGGTTCCCGGCCTCGAACGCGCCACCCAGCTGATCGTCGATATCTGCGGCGGCACGGCGGCCAAGACCGATGTGGTCGGCTATGCCGGCTACACAGCTAGGATTGTCGATTTCCCGGTTTCCGAGGTCAAGCGCCTGACGGGGCTAGAGGTCGGCGCCGAAGAAGCCGTGTCGATCCTCAAGGGTCTCGGCTTCGGCGTTGAGGGCTCCGGCGAGCGCGTTTCGGTGTCCGTCCCCTCCTGGCGGCCGGATGTCGATGGCAAGGCGGATCTGGTCGAAGAGGTCATGCGCATCCATGGCGTCGATAACATCAAGCCGCAGCCGATCGAAAGCCTTGGCGCCGTCAACGGCAAGATCCTGACCACCCTGCAGATCCGCACCCGGCTTGCCAAGCGGTCGCTCGCCGCGCGCGGCATGCTCGAAGCGGTTACCTGGTCGTTCATCTCGAAGGCGCAGGCCGCGCTTTTCGGCGGCGGCTCACCCGCGCTGTCGCTGGCAAACCCGATCGCCGCCGACATGTCCGACATGCGGCCGTCGCTGCTGCCGGGTCTTTTGACTGCCGCCCAGCGCAATGCCGACAAGGGCTTTGGCGACGTGGCGATCTTCGAGGTCTCCGGCACCTATGAGAACGACACACCGTCCGGCCAGCGCCGCGTGGCCGGCGGCATCCGCCGCGGCACGGCATCGCTTGCCGGTGCCGGCCGCTCCTGGTCGAATGCAACAAAGGGCGGCGGCAAGCCGGTCGATGTGTTCGACGCCAAGGCGGACGCGATTGCCGTTCTGGAAGCCTGCGGCGTGCCGATGGGCAATGTCCAGTTCGAGGCCGGCGGCCCGTCCTGGTATCATCCCGGCCGTTCCGGCACGATCAAGCTTGGCCCGAAGATCATCCTCGGCACTTTCGGCGAGTTCCACCCGAAGGTGCTGGAAGCGCTCGACGTGTCCGGCGCACTCTCAGGCTTCGAAGTCTATCTCGATGCCATGCTAGAGCCGAAGAAGAAGGCCACCCGCACCAAGCCGGCGCTGGAGCTGTCTCCCTTCCAGGCCGTCAAGCGCGACTTCGCCTTCGTGGTCGACAAATCGGTCGAAGCCGGCGCGATCCTGAAGGCCGCCTCGAGCGCCGACCGCAAGCTGGTGACCGGCGTCAACGTCTTCGACATCTTCGAAGGCGCGGCGCTCGGAGAAGGCAAGAAGTCGGTCGCGATCGAGGTCGTCATCCAGCCGGCAGACCGCACCCTGACCGACGAGGATTTCGAAGCTTTGACGGGCAAGATCATCGCCAACGTGACGAAGAATACCGGTGGTGTTCTGCGGGCCTGACAAGGGCTGCTGTCCCGCCCGTTTTTTTGCTCTTGCTCCCTCATCCCCGCCCTCGTGGCGGGGATGAGGGAGCACCGACCCTTCCACGCAAAATCAATTTCCAGCCGATATGCAGCAAGTCTCTCCCGCGCTGTGGCGGGATACGCGCGGCAGCGGAAAAATGATGCCGGACGATAGGCCCCGCCTTATGCCGGGCAACGCCCATGATCAGCTCCAGTCCTGACAGCCGTTCCAACAGTTTCCTTTTTATTCAAGCGCTTATCCCTTGCGTCATTGCTGCATCCGTCACAGGAACCCAGGCACGCGACGGCTCTGTTTCCTGGATGCTCTCCCGGTGCAGATGCGCCGTGTCGGGTAACCCGCAACAGATATGGCAGCGCATTTCGAGGACGGACCGCGCCGGGAAAACGGGCCGACGGAAAAAATTTCACCCCTGCAAAATCCCCGCCCACTCTCCCCATGCGATACTTTTTGCCGTCCCATCACGGATACACCGGTTTGCGTTGCCGGCGAGGTGGGGCCGGTGCCCGGATGGTTTGGCGAAACGCGCGCGAAATCCCCGGGGCTGCGTGAAAGGCGGTTCTCCTCCGGTTCGTGAATGAACCGGGCGTGCCGGGTAGCCACACCACGGGCGGTTCATCCCGCCGGACGGTTTTTCCGTCCAAGGGTCCAGGGCTAAACCCCGCCGCATTGAAAGGCCCGGCGGATAAGCGGCCGGGCCGGGGCATTGGAGGCTTTCTCCTGACAAGGGAAAGCGCAGAAGAACCTGAGAAGCGCGGCAAAAGACACTGAACGGGGCGCCGGAAGGCGTCATATAAACAAACTTAGCTTCGGCACTTTCCAGCGCCCCGGCCAAGTGAACAGCAAGCAAACCCACGGCGGATTTTTCCGGGCGTGGCTATAGGTGTTGAGGGGCTTGTACCTCCCCCTTGAGGGGGGAGGTCGCGACGCAGTCGCGGGTGGGGGTGACCATTACGAACACGAGGGCCAATTGCATATGCCGCAAATCACCCCACCCCGGCACGATGTGCCGACCCTCCCCCTCAAGGGGAGGGTAAAAACCGAAGCAACCCTCAGCCAACACCCCTACCGGTGCAGCTGAAACAGCTTGTTGACGATCACCCAGCGGCCGTCGATCTTCAGGAGCGACAGGTAATCGGTAAACCGCATGCCGGCGAATTCGTCGGCGACCTTGACGAAGGCGGCTTCACCCTCGATGTCGGTGATCTCGATATCCATCAGGGGCTGGGTTCCGGGAGGGGCCGGCGGTTCGGCGAGGGTGGCGGCGATAAATGCGTCGCGGGACAGCCATTCGACGGCGCCCCGGTAGTGGCCGATGATCCTGGCATCCGGGTGGAAAGCCTTGCGCAGCGCCGCCTCGTTGCAGAACGCCATGCCATCGACATAGAGGTGAACGACCGCGCCTATTGCCTGCTCGTCGGACATGCTTCTCTCCCTTGCTGACCGCCTGATCCTATCATGATGGCGCGGTCGAATGAAGGCGATCAACAGATTGAAGAGGCGCTCACAGAACGGAAAACGGGTGGTTGACCATCGGTCTGCGGCATAACCTGACAGAAACGAGGAACGTCCGATGAAAAAGCCGGGATCGATGAAAGCGCTGGAGGATATGGGCCGGGCGCGGCTGTCGGAGAATTTCTTCCTGCGCGATTTCCTGCATTCGGAAATCGCCGGTTTCTACGGCATGCCGAACATTCCAGACGATCCGGAACTGGCGATCGCCGCCGGGACCAAACTCTGCGAGGAGCTTTTGGAGCCGCTGCAGCGGACGTTCGGGCGGCTGCATATCCGCTCCGGCTACCGGTCGCGTTCGGTCAACGAGTTCGGCAACCGCCAAAAGCTCAATTGCTCGACCAATGCCGCAACTGCCGCCGACCATATCTGGGACATGCGCGACGCCGATGGCTGCATGGGCGCCACAGCCTGCATCGTCGTGCCCTGGGTCTGGGACCGGCGCGGAACCGTTGGCGGTTGGCAGTCGCTGGCCTGGTGGATCCATGATCACCTGCCCTATGCCTCGCTCTGCTTCTTCCCGAAACTCTGGGCCGTCAACATCCAGTGGCACGAACGGCCGGTCCGGCGCATCCGCAGCTATATCGCCCCGGCCGGGTTACTGACGAAGGAAGGCATGGCCAACCATTCCGGCAGCCATGCCGAATTCTACAAGGGCTTTCCAAGCCTCAAAGACTAAAAGCTCATCCGGTAACGGACATGGCCGTCGGCTTCGACATACTGATCGTAAAGCTTTCGCGCCGTCTCGTTGCCCTCGTCGGTGTGCCAGTAGAGACGCGCCCAGCCGTTGCTTTTGGCTTTGGCGACGAGGTCATCGAGCAGCGCCTTGCCGATGCCCTGCCCGCGGGCCGCTTCATCGAGGAACAGATCCTCCAGATAGCACACCGGCTCCTTGACCCAGGTCGCCTCGTGCAGCAGGCAGATGGCAAAGCCGACCATCTTGCCATCCACAACGGCAACCCGCATGAACAGCGGTGTCGCCGGATCGATGATCCGCGCCCAGGTCGTGGTCGTCACGTCCTGCGATACGGCGACCCTGTAGAAGGTCACATACCCTGCCCAGAGCCTGCGCCAATCGGCTTCGTCGCCTGCCGCCGCATCGCGTATCTCGACTGCCATGGTCTGTTCCTCCCGTTGCGTCTATTCGCTGGCTTCGTTGAGCAGCCGGCAGGCTTCGCCGGAAAGGGTGATCGAGGCCGACTTTACCAGGCTTTCAAGCTGCTTCACGCTGGTGGCGCTGGCGATGGGCGCCGTGATGCCCTTGCGCGCCATGATCCAGGCCAGGGCGATTTCCGCCTGGGTATTGCCGGTATCGGCCGCCACTTCGTCGAGCGCGCCGAGGATGCGCATGCCGCGCCCGTCGAGATATTTACCGACGCCGCTACCGCGCGCCGAGCCTTCGAGGTCCTTGTGCGAGCGATACTTGCCCGACAGGAAGCCCCGCGCCAGCCCGAAATAGCTGATGACGCCGATGTCTTCGGCGATGCAGAGGTTTCTGAGCGGCCCGTCGAACGATGCCCGGTCATAAAGATTGTATTCCGGCTGCAGCACATCGTAGCGCGGCAGAGCTTGGCTTGCCGAAACATCGAGGGCAGCGCGCAGTTGCGCCGCAGTCAGATTGGAGGCGCCGGCATGGCGGATCTTGCCCTGCTGTAAAAGCTTGTCATAGGCGCCGAGCGTTTCCTCGTACGGCGTCTCGTCATCCGGCCAATGGGAGAGGTAGACATCGATATGATCGGTCTGAAGCCGGCGAAGGGAATCCTCGACCGCCTGCATGATCCACTTTGAAGACAGCCCCTTGTTGCCCGGCCCCATCTCCGAGCCGACCTTGGTGATGATGACGGCTTCGTCCCGGGCGCGGCCTTTCAGCCATTTGCCGATGATCGTCTCAGATTCGCCGCCCGCATTGCCGGGCACCCAGGAGGAATAGACATCTGCGGTATCGATCGCATTGAAGCCCGCATCGAAAAAGGCGTCGAGCAATTGGAAGGAGGTTTTCTCATCGGCGGTCCAGCCGAAAACATTGCCGCCGAAGACCAGCGGCGCGATCGGCAGGCCCGTGCGGCCAAGGGTTCGCTTTTGCATGGGGTCGCTCCAGATTGTTTGGGATCATCGCTTCGGAGGCGTGAAGTCTGCACCAGGGAGATAGGCTGGGTACAGCGCTTTTACATGCCGGGCGGCAATTTTATTCCGGCATGGACAGCTTGATAGGCACGTACCTCGGGGATACTGTGCCGCCCAACAAGAGAGGACACATCATGTTGCGTTTCGGTATTCTGTCGACGGCCAAGATCGGCCGCGAACTCGTTGTTCCCGCTATTCAGGACGCTGAAAACTGCGTCGTGACGGCGATTGCCAGCCGCGATCTTTCCAGGGCGCGCGAGATGGCAGATCGCTTTTCCGTGCCGCATGCCTTCGGCTCCTACGAGGAAATGCTTGCCTCCGACCTGATCGACGCTGTCTACATTCCGCTGCCGACCTCGCAGCATATCGAATGGACGATCAAGGCCGCCAATGCCGGCAAACACGTGCTCTGCGAAAAGCCGATGGCGCTCAAGGCATCGGAAATCGACGCCGTGATCGAGGCGCGCGACCGCAACAAGGTTCTGATCTCCGAGGCCTTCATGGTCACCTACAGCCCCGTCTGGCACAAGGTTCGCTCGCTGCTCAAGGAAGGCGCAATCGGCAAGCTGCGGCATGTACAGGGCGCTTTCACCTACTACAACCGTGATGCCGGCAACATGCGCAACAAGCCGGAACTGGGCGGCGGCGGGCTGCCGGATATCGGCGTCTATCCGACGATCTCGACCCGTTTCGTCACCGGCAAGGAACCGATCCGGGTGCAGGCGAACACCGACCGCGACCCGGAATTCGGCACCGACATCTATTCGAGCGTTCGCGCCGATTTCGGCGATTTCGAACTGAGCTTCTACATCTCCACCCAGCTCGCCGCCCGCCAGATCATGGTGTTCCATGGCGACAAGGGTTTCATCGAGGTCAAATCCCCCTTCAATGCCGACCGTTACGGCGCCGAGGAACTGGAACTGACCAACCAGAACCATTCGCAATCGCAGCTTTTCCGCTTCCAGGATGCGCGCCAATACAAGCTGGAGGCGGAAGCCTTTTCGCGCGCAGCGAAGGGCGAGGCGGAAGACGTCGTGACGCTGGAAAGCTCGGTCAACAACCAGAAACTGATCGACGCCATCTACCGCGCCAGCGAGAAGGATGGCTGGGAACCGGTCTGAGCCGCTTCACACCAACAAGAAACCCGCCGGCGGCAGCGCGGCGGGTTGCACGACCGGAATCCAGGATCAGAATGATCTATGCCTCGGAACGCAGCGCCACGACCAAGGCCGTCAGAAATGTCGCGGCCATGCCTGCATTGTAGGACAAAATCGCCAGCAGCAGCGCGAGCAGCGACACATTGCCCATCGAACAGATCGCCGCCAAGGCAAAGGCGATGACGATCAGCCACGGCGTCATGCAATAACAGATCAGCGAGCGCGTGCCCGCCGCCAACACTCCGATTGCAAATGCGGTCAAGATTATCATCCGACCCTCCCGCTATAACCACGATGCGGCGACACTGCGCCGGGGGCGCTAAAATTGACTTAAGTTTCAACGGGTCTGGGGCCATCCGCCCGGTTTGGCGTCCATGAAACCGCCGGTATGGTGAAAGCTTTGTTGAGAGCAGCGCCAAAGGCTGGCTATCCGCCGCCGGGCACGGCAAAATAGCCGCATGAGCTCGTTCTTCGAATCCGATTCGCCCTCCAATCTCGCCGAATATTCGGTCTCCGAACTGTCGGGCTCCATCAAGCGCACGGTCGAGCAGGCCTTTGACCAGGTGCGGGTGCGCGGCGAGATTTCCGGCTATCGCGGCCCGCATTCCTCGGGTCACGCCTATTTTTCCCTGAAGGACGACAAGGCGCGCATCGATGCCGTCATCTGGAAGGGCACGATGAGCCGGCTGAAGTTCCGGCCCGAAGAGGGCATGGAGGTGATCGCCACCGGCAAGGTGACGACGTTCCCCGGATCCTCCAAATACCAGATCGTCATCGAAACGCTGGAGCCGGCAGGCGCTGGTGCGCTGATGGCGCTGATCGAGGAGCGCAAGCGCAAGCTTGGCGCCGAAGGATTGTTCGATCCGTCGCGCAAGCGGCCGTTGCCTTATATGCCGAAGGTCATCGGCGTCATCACCTCCCCGACCGGCGCCGTCATCCGCGATATCCTGCACCGCATCTCCGACCGGTTTCCGGTCCATGTCATCGTTTGGCCCGTCCGGGTACAGGGCGAGGGCTCCGGCAATGAAGTGGCTGCTGCGATCGAGGGCTTCAATGCCTTTACCACTGGTGGGCCGATCGCCCGGCCCGACCTTTTGATCGTCGCGCGCGGCGGCGGCAGCCTGGAGGATCTCTGGAGTTTCAACGACGAAGCCGTGGTGCGGGCGGCGGCGAATTCGCAGATCCCGCTGATTTCGGCTGTTGGCCACGAGACCGACTGGACCTTGATCGACTATGCCAGCGACCAGCGGGCACCGACGCCGACGGGGGCGGCAGAAATGGCCGTGCCGGTGAAGGCCGATCTGGAGGCTGCGACCTCAGCACTGTCCGCCCGGCTGAAATCGGCCGTCGGTCGGCAGATGGACAATCGGCGGCAGAGCGTGCGGGCGCTGACCCGCGCCCTGCCCTCGCTCGATCAATTGCTGGCGCTGCCGCGCCGCCGTTTCGACGAGGCATCGGCCGGCCTTGGACGCGGGCTGCAGATGAATACCGCCAACAAGCGGCGGAGCTTCGAGCGGATCGCCGCGCATCTGCGGCCTGACGTTCTCTCGACCCGGATCAATGAGCGGCGGCAGAAGCTTGGCGAACGGATGATCCGCGCCGAGCGCATTGTCGAGCGCCTGCTGCAGCGCTCCGCCTCGCGGGTATCCTCCGCCGATGCCGCCCTGCGCACGCTGCCTGCCCGTTTACTGAGCCAGATTCACCGCTCCCAGGATCGCCTGACCGGACTTTCCGGCCGGGCCGATAGCGCGCTTCTGGCCGACCTGCGGCGGCGGCGCAGCACGGTGACCGCGCATGACCGCATCCTGCAATCGCTGTCCTATCGCAACGTGCTGAAGCGCGGCTATGCGCTGGTGCGCGACGAGACCGGAGCACCGGTAAAGGGCGCTGCGGCTTTGTCTCTCAACCAGACGATCGCCATCGAATTTGCCGATGGCTCGATCAATGCGGTGACGGCCGAGGGCAGTGCTACGCCGCCGCCACAGCCGGCGAAGAAACGCGCCGACAAGGTGGCCGTTGTAGCACCACCCAAACAAGGCAGTCTGTTCTAGGATGCGCATTCTCCTCGTTCTCGCCCACCCGCTCACCGACAGCTTTGCCGCAGGCGTTGCCGCAACGGCGAAGACGGCACTGGAAAAAGGCGGCCACACCGTCGATCTGCTCGATCTCTATCGTGAAGACTTCGATCCGCGTCTGCGGGAAGCGGAACGGCGCGGCTACTTCGATGCGCCCTATGACACCGCTGCCGTCGAGGGTATCGTTGCACGGCTGAGAGCCGCCGATGGGCTCATCCTGGTCTTTCCGCAATGGTGGTTCAATTTTCCGGCGATCCTCAAGGGTTTCTTCGACCGGGTCTTTGCGCCGGGCGTCGCCTTCGATCACGAGCAGTCCGGCGGACGCATCCTTCCACGGCTGACCAATATCAAGCTGTTCTGGGCGCTGACGACGACAGGCTCGCCGTGGTGGGTCGTCAAGCTCTACATGGGCAACCCAGTGCGCCGTCTGTTGAAACGCGGGATTGCGTCCTTCTGCGCCAAGGATGTCAAATTCCGGATGATCTCGCTGCATGACATGGACCGGGTGACGCCAGCGCAACGTGCCGCGCATCTGGAAAGGGTCGAAAAGGCGATCGCGCAGATTTAAGGGCGTGGGCGAACAGCCCGAAAAGAAACGGTTCCGTAACGGTCTGGCAGCTAAGATATCTGCTGATTGAACCGAGGGCGTCCGATGCCGGTGGAATTATCAGCCTCACAGGCGCTGAACCTCTGGCACAGCGTTTCGCTTGAACAGGTGCGGATCGACAATCGCGATCTGACGCTGCGGCAAATCTCCATCCTCTTGCATATCTACCTCGTTCCGCCGCCGCATACGGTGCGCGGGCTTGCCGGGATTCTCGGTGTCACCAAACCCGTTATCACCCGTGCGCTCGACACGATGGGCGATCTCGGTCTTGTGGCCCGGGCCCGCGATGAGCGTGACAGACGCAACGTGATCATCAAGCGCACCGTCGATGGTGCGCTTTATCTTGAAAAACTTGGCGATCTGATCATTGATCAGGGACGCAAACTGTCTATTTGAGAAACCATGCTTGACCTTCCGGACCGCCGCCTGAACGCCTACCGCACCGACCTTGCCGAGGAGCGCCTGCGCGGCGTCGTCGAAGCCGCCAGCTATGTCAGCGGTTCACCGGGGCTGATCTGCGTGCCCGTGGTGCAGATGCGGGCACGGCCGGAGCTTGAATGCGGCACCGATACCGAGCTGCTGCTCGGCGAGACCGTCCGCGTTCTCGATACCGATGCTGGCTGGGCCTGGGTGAAGTCCGATTTCGACGGTTATGTCGGCTATATCCCGGACTATGCGGTCTCTCCGGTGGTTCGCAGCCTCACCCATATCATCACCGCCCCGCGCACCTTCATCTATTCCGGGCCTGACCTGAAATTCCCAACCGTGCAGGCGCTGTCGATGGGCAACCGGATCGCCGTGATCGACGAACGCGAAACACGCGGCACACGCTATTTCCTGCTGGAAGGCGGACAGGCGGTGATTGCCAATCATTGCGCTGAGGTGGGTCATCCGCTGTCTGGCGATTACGTCGCAGTTGCCGGGCGCTTTCTCGAAACCCCCTATCTCTGGGGCGGACGCTCCGGCTTCGGCATCGACTGCTCCGGCCTCGTGCAGCTGGCTATGATGATGACCGGCCGTGCCGTGCCGCGCGACACCGATATGCAGGCCAGTGGCCTCGGCACGCCGATCGGCCGCGGCGAACTCAAGCGTGGCGATCTCGTGTTCTGGAAGGGCCATGTGGCCATCATGGTAGACGAAAAGACGCTGCTGCATGCCAACGGCCACACGATGAGCGTCTCGCATGAGGGGCTGGATGAGGCAATCGCGCGCATCGGCTGGCTGTATGATCAGCCGACGGGTTTCCGCCGGCCCTGATCAATAGCCGGCTTTGCGATCCACCAGATGCTCCAGCGGCAGGCCGCTCTCAAAGCGGTGCATCTGCTGTTCGGCATGGACGAACAGCGCCTTGACGTCTGACGAGGCTGCGACGTGCGGCGTGACATAGACATTGTCCATATCCCAGAACGGGCTGCTGCTGTCCAGAGGCTCCTGTTCGAACACATCGAGCGAGGCGCCGCCGAGAACGCCCGATTGCAACGCTGCGATGATATCCGTGCTCACCTGGCTGCCGCCACGGCCGCCATTGATCACAACCGGCGCGCCGAAAGGTCCCTTGCGGCTGAGCTTTGAAAAGAGCGAGGCGTTCAGGATGCCTTTTGTCTCTGCCGTCAACGGCAGCAGGCTGACGAGGAAATCGGTTCTGCCCAGAAACGCATCCATTTCGTTGCCGTCGAAGGTCTCGACACCATCGATTGCCTTTTTCGAGCGCGACCAGCCAATCGTGTTGAAGCCCATGACGCCGAGTTTGCGGATAGCATCTTGCCCGAGCACGCCGAGCCCCATGACCCCGACGGTGACATCGGCCGCTTCCGGTTGGCTCAAATCCTCCCAGACATGCGCCTTCGCCCGCGCCTGGTAGGCACGGTGCTGGCGCAGGTGCATGAGGCAGTTCATGACAACCCATTCGCTCATCCGCGTCGTCAGGCTGCGATCGACGAAACGGACCAAAGGCACATCCGGCAGACCCGGTAGCGTCAGGACGTGATCCACGCCGGCACCGCCGGAAAACACCACCTTCAGATCCGGCGCGCGCGAAAACAGGTCCGGGTCTGATTTCCAGACGACGGCGTAATCGATGCCGGAGAGATCGCGGCCCTTATGGGCGGGGTCGGCGAGATTCAGCACTTCGCGCCCTGGGAAAGCGTCTTTCAGCGCGTCCTCAACCTCACGCGGGATGAATTTCAGGTCGACGATGACGGGGCTTTTAGACGGCATGACAGCAAACTCTATTGGCGGACGGCGGGCACATCGACCGCTTCCATGTTGAAGGCGGCGGCCATCAGCGCCTTGGTGTAATCTTCCTGCGGTGCGGTGAAGATGCGCTCGGAAGGACCCTGCTCGACGACCTTGCCGAGCCGCATGACGATCATGTCATTGGCAAGGGCGCGAACAACCTTGAGATCGTGGCTGATGAAGAGATAGGCGAGCGAATGCTTCGACTGCAGGTCACGCAACAGATCGACCACCTGCGCCTGCACGCTCATATCGAGCGCCGATGTCGGCTCGTCGAGCATGACGAACTGCGGTTTCAGCACCATGGCGCGGGCAATGGCGATGCGCTGGCGCTGGCCGCCGGAGAATTCATGCGGATACCGCCAGCGGGTTGCCGCATCGAGGCCGACCTCTTCGAGCGCTGCCGCCACCCGCGCATCACGTTCTTTCCCGGAGAGGCCCGGCTCATGCACTTTCAAGCCCTCGGCGACGATATCGCTGACGGCCATGCGGGGGCTGAGCGAACCGAAGGGGTCCTGAAAGACGATCTGCATGCGATTGCGCAGCGGACGCATCTGCTTGAACGAATAGCCGGCTATCTCATTGCCGATGAAGCTGATCCGCCCCTTCGACGAGATCAGCCGCGTCAATGCCAGACCAAGCGTCGTCTTGCCGGAGCCGGATTCACCGACGACGCCAAGCGTCTGGCCGGCGCGCAATGTCAGGTCGATGCCATCGACCGCCTTCACATGATCGACGACCTTGCGCAGGAAACCGGCCTTGATCGGGAACCAGACCTTCATGTCCTGCGCCTGCATTACCACCGGCTTCGACGTATCGGAGAGGGGCGGCACGCCCTTGGGCTCAGAAGCCAGCAGGTGCCGGGTATAGGTATGCTGCGGGTTGGCGAAAATCTCGGCCGTCGGGCCGGTTTCGACGATCTTGCCCTTGGTCATGACGCAGACCCGATCGGCGATCTTGCGGACGATGCCGAGGTCATGGGTGATGAACAGCATCGACATGCCGTGGTCGTCCTTGAGCTTTTTCAAAAGCTCAAGGATCTGCGCCTGTACCGTCACATCCAGCGCCGTTGTCGGCTCGTCGGCGATCAACAGCTCCGGCCGGTTGGCGAGCGCCATGGCGATCATCACGCGCTGGCGCTGGCCGCCGGAGAGTTCGTGCGGATAGGCGGCAAGGCGCTTTTCCGGCTCGCGGATGCCGACCTGATTGAGCAGTTCCAGCACGCGGGTGCGCGCCGCAGCGCCGGTGATGCCCTGGTGCAGATCGAGAATTTCGGCGATCTGCCGCTCGATCGAATGCAGCGGGTTGAGCGACGTCATCGGCTCCTGGAAGATCATCGTGATGTCGTTGCCGCGCACCCCACGCAGTTCCGCATCCGAGGCCGTCATCAGATCCTTGCCGTTGAAGAGGATTTCGCCGCTGGGGTGGCTGGCGGCCGGATAGGGCAGAAGCTTCAGGATCGAATTGGCCGAGACCGATTTTCCCGAGCCGGATTCACCGACCAGCGCCACCACTTCGCCGCGCCTGATATCAAAAGAAATGCCGTCCACCGCCGTCGATGTCTTGCCGCCCTGGTGAAAGGCGACGGAAAGATTGCGCACGGAGAGAAGTGTGTCTGTCATGAGGTCAGGCTTTGCAGGAGAGAGGTTAGGGTCGGGACATCCAGGGGCACCATTTCGAGCGACCGCATCTTAGCCGTTCCAAACCGTGTGTGCCGAAGGTCACCGATCGTACGCAACGCCTTGTCGGCTGTCAGAAAATGGCTGCAGTCAGAGCCGAAAGCTGTCGCAAGATGAATGGCGTCGGGTAACTTAATCCCGGTCTGAGACCGAAGCACGCCAGCATACCACAATGCCGGACGGGCCACCGGCTTCACATCAAGCCACGCGCTATTCCTGATCATGTTGTCATAACGGGTGATCAGTTCGTCCTCAAGATTGCGGTAAGGTTTGACGAGCACCTCGGCAAGCGTCAGCTCGCTGGTTACCAACATCACACGATCCGCCTCTTCCGAAACCGAAAAGAGTTCTGTCAGAAGACTGGAACGCTCAGATTGCTCCTCGACTGCAAAAATGAAGGCGTTTGTATCGAGATATAGTCTCGGCACTTCCGTCATTCGTCATCCCATTCGTCGCGCAATTCGCGAATTCGCCGGACGGCTTCCTCCTCATCCGTGGAAGGCGCGCGGCTGGCCTTATAGGTGCGAATGCTTTCCAGCAGATCGGCCACTTTCATCGGTGGACCAGGTTCGCGGTACTCGAAAAAAGATGGTGGTAAACCGTCTGTGCTTCCCGCGACTGTCGAAGTCTCCTGCTCTTCGATCACGATGCGGACAGTCGCATCGTGATCGAACCCGGTGCGAAGATCATCGGGAAGCCGGGATACCGGATAGTGATCGCGGACAATCTTGTTCATTGCAGCTCTTTCGACACTGAACCCGTTGTTCGCATCATATGTCCTCGTGAGACAAATGACGAGATCATCGAAATGTCTTCCTTGGGTCGAAGGCATCGCGGGCGGCTTCGCCGATGAAGATCAGCAGCGACAGCATCACCGACATGACGACGAAGGCGGTCAGCCCCAGCCAGGGTGCCTGCAGGTTGGACTTGCCCTGGCTGATCAGCTCGCCGAGCGACGCCGATCCCGGCGGCATGCCGAAGCCGAGGAAATCCAGCGACGTCAGCGTCGTGATCGAGCCGGACAGAATGAACGGCAGGAAGGTCAGCGTTGCCACCATGGCATTGGGCAGAAGGTGGCGGAACATGATTGTCCGGTTGTTGACGCCGAGCGCGCGGGCGGCCCGCACATATTCGAAATTGCGCGCCCGCAGGAATTCGGCCCGGACGATGCCGACAAACCCGACCCAGGAGAACAAAAGCATGATGCCGAGCAAGATGAAGAAACCCGGCGGCAGGATCGCGGCAATGATCAGGAGAATGTAGAGCACCGGCATCGACGACCAGATCTCGATGAAGCGCTGCAGCAAAAGGTCGGTCCAGCCGCCGAAATAACCCTGCACCGCGCCTGCGGTGACGCCGACGATGGCGGATGCGATGGTCAGGCACAGGCCGAAGAGAACGGAAATGCGGAAACCGTAGATCATCCGCGCGGCAACATCGCGCGCCTGATCGTCGGTGCCCAGCCAGTTGAGATTGCCGAGCGTGCAGCCGGGATCGTTTTCGCCCTGCGGATAACCGGAGCAGCGCTCGGCCTTGTCCATCAGCCAGAAGGGCCTGGTGGGCGCCGAATGCGGAATGTTGGAATTGGCCGTCTGGTAGGAATAGCGGATCGGCGGCCAGATCATCCAGCCGTTCGCCTTGATCTCATCGGAGATTTCGGGCGCGCCATAGTCCGTGATCGCCAGGAAGCCCATGTCACCAAGGAATTTTTCCTCCGGATACTGCACCAGCGCGGGCACCAGAAGCTCGCCCTTGTAGGAGACCAGCACCGGCTTGTCGTTGGCGATGAATTCGGCACCGAGGCTGAGGCCGAACAGGACAAGGAAGATCCAGAACGACCAGAAGCCGCGGCGGTTGGCCTTGAAATTATCCCAGCGGCGGCGATTGACCGGCGACAGGCGGCCTGTGCGGCCGGTCACCAGGGTTGGATCGGCAGAGACGATACCGGCGTTCATCAGACGTCCCTCCTGTCGAAATCGATGCGCGGATCGACCCAGGTATAGACGAGGTCCGACAGCAGGCTGACGAACAGGCCCATCAGCGAGAAGATGTAGAGCGTCGCAAAGACGATCGGATAGTCGCGCTTGACCACGGCGTCATAGCCGAGACGGCCGAGGCCATCGAGCGAGAAGATATATTCTGTGAGCAGCGAGCCGGTGAAGAAGGCGGTGATGAACGCACCGGGAAAGCCGGCGATGATGATCAGCATGGCATTGCGGAAGACATGGCCGTAGAGAACCTGGCGCTCGTTCAGCCCCTTGGCCCGCGCTGTCGTGACGTACTGCTTCCTGATTTCGTCGATGAAGGAATTCTTGGTGAGCAGCGTCGTCGTCGCGAACGCCGACAGCAACAGCGTGATCAGCGGCAATGTCATGTGCCAGAAGTAGTCGAGGATCTTCTGCCACCAGTTCAACTGGGCGAAATTGTCCGAGACGATGCCGCGCAACGGGAACCAGTCGAAGAACGAACCGCCGGCAAACAGCACGATCAACAAGATGCCGAACAGGAAGCCCGGCACCGCATAGCCGACGATGATGACGCCGGACGTCCAGACATCGAAGGTCGAGCCATCGGACATGGCTTTCTTGATGCCGAGCGGGATGGAAATCGCATAGGAAAACAACAGGATCCACAGCCCGAGCGAGATCGACACCGGCATTTTGTCGAGGATCAGGTCGATCACCGACGTATTGCGGAAAAAGCTCTCGCCGAAATCGAAGCGGATGTAGTTCCACATCATCTCGCCGAAACGCTGGAGCGGCGGCTTGTCGAAACCGAACTGCTTTTCCAGCTTCTTGATGAATTCAGGATCAAGCCCCTGCGCGCCCCGGTAACTGCCCGAGGATTCGTCGCCCATCGACTGACCGCCGAGATCGCCGCTGCTCCCGGACAGCCGGTCGCCGCCCTGATTCTGGCCGGTCAGATCGGAAATCACCTGTTCGACAGGCCCGCCGGGCGCGAACTGGATGACGGCGAAGGAGATGGCCATGATGCCGACGATCGTCGGGATCATCAGCAAAAGCCGCCGCAGGATATAGGCGCCCATCAGCGAACCTCCCGCCTGCCGCTGTCTCCAGCAACACGATCCGATCCGCAAGCGGCCTGCCACCTGTTTTCAGTCAATCCGTTCGTCTCCTTCAAGGCGCCCCTGCCAAAACCGGCCGGACCGCCCAAACTGATTCGCATATGAGCATTTGGAGTAGATGATGAGCTGTGCGCAAGGCTTTCATGGGGTCCCGGCAGGCTTCGACCACCAGACATCGGGGAATCCCATGCCGTAATAGGGCAAGTCCTTTGGATGAATCAGGTGATTCCAGTAGGCGACGCGCATAGCCTTGGAATAGAACAGTGGCACGACATAGTGATTCGCCAGGAGCACGCGATCGAGCGCCCGTGTGGTCGCCACCAGTTCCTCCCGGTTCGGCGCGAAGATGATCTTGCGGATGAGTTCATCGATCGCCGGATCGGCAATGCCCGCATAGTTCTTCGACCCCTGCCGATCGACCGAGGCCGAGCCCCAATAGTCGCTCTGCTCGTTGCCGGGCACCAGCGACTGCGCCCAGATACCGTAGATCATGTCATAGTCGAAGCTGCGGACGCGATTGGTGTATTGCGAGTCATCGACGGTGCGCAGGCGGGCTTCGATGCCGATCTTTTTCACGCTGTTGACGAAAGGGGTGACCGTGCGCTCGAAGGACGGGTTGGACAGAAGGATCTCGAAGCTGAAGGGTTCGCCAGTCTTCGTATTCACCAACCGGTTGTTCCGGAGTTCATAGCCGGCCTCGTTGAGAAGCGTGAGAGCCTTGCGCAGGTTCCCGCGCACCTTTTGCGGATCGCCGTTGACGGGATTCGTATAAGGGGTGGTGAAGACGGCGGCGGGAACCTTGTCCTTCAGCGTTTCCAGTATCTCTTTTTCGCGGCCCTCGGGCAGGCCGGAGGAGGCAAGCTCCGTATTCCAGAAATAACTGTCGACCCGTTGATAGGCGTTATAGGCAAGTGTGCGGTTCAGGTCCTCGAAATCGAAGGCATAGTTCAGCGCCTCGCGCACCTTCTGATCCTTGAATTTTTCGCGGCGCAGGTTTGGCACCAGGGCTTGCATGATGCCGGTGGCGCGCAGCGGATTTTCGATCTCCTCGCGGATCACACGGCCATCCTTCGCTGCTGGGAAGTCATAGGCTGTCGCCCAGTGGCTGGCGCTATTGTCCCTGTAGAAATCGACATCGCCGGCGCGGACGGCCTCGAATTCAACGGTCTTGTCGGCGAAGAACGTGTAAGTGATCGCGCCGAAATTGTTCTGGCCGACATTCACGTTGATGTCCTTGCCCCAATAGTCGTCACGCAATTCGAAGCGGATCGAGCTGCCGGCTTGGAAGGAGGCGATTTTGTATGGCCCCGAGCCCATGACCGGTTCCAGCGTGGTGCGGCTGATATCGCGCTTGTTGCCTTTCGCATCCTGGCCTTCCCACCAGTGCTTCGGCACGATCGGAAACTGGCCGAGAATGTTCGGCAGCTCGCGATTGTTCTTCTCGTCGAAGCGGAAAGTGACGTCGCGCTCACCGGTCTTTTCAGCAGAAACCACATGGCGGTAATAGTTGGAGAGAAGGGGATTGTGTTCCTTCGACATATCGAAAGAGAAGATGACGTCTTCTGACGTCACCGGCTTTCCGTCCGCCCATTTCGCTTCAGCACGCAGGCGAAAGGTCGCAGAGGAAAAGTCGCCGGGAAAGGAGACGGCTTCGGCGAGCAGACCGTAGGAGGCGGTTATCTCGTCCTCGGCAGATTTCATCAGCGTATCGAAGACGAGCGTCGTGACGCCCGCCGCTGCCTCACCCTTGGAAAGGATCGGGTTGAATGTGTCGTAGGTCCCGGTTTCGGAGAGCTTCAGTTCGCCACCCTTGGGCGCATCCGGATTGACATAATCAAAGCGCGCAAAGCCATCCTTGTGTTTCAGTTCGCCAATCGTGGAAATGCCGCCCTGCCAGACCGGCTCCTGAGCCACCACCGGTCCGGTTGCCAGGAAGATAGTCGCTGCCAAAGCCAGGGTTCTTCTGAAATTCATGCCAATTCGCCCCATTCCTTTTTTTGATTTCCCGCTGCTTGAATGACAGAATAGGCAAAATCCGGGCAATTGACAGAAGCTGCCTCAAATCGGGCATTTTTTTTGGGTCACGGTTGCGTGTCCCGCAAGTCTGACACAAAGACGGTGTGTCAGTGTCGGCGCGGCACATTGCAGGTAGGCGGCGCTTGGCGGGGATTGCCTTTGCGCTATCGGGAACGGACGGCACATGACACGGAACAAAGCAGGCTTCCTTCGGCATCTCGGACCGGCGGCATTGGCCGGCCTGATCGGGCTCAGCCTTGTTGCAGGCGATGCAACAGCGGCTGACGAGAAACCTGCCAAGCAGATCTTCGGCAAGGTCCAGCTTCCCAGCAATTCGGCTCCGAGCCCGATCGGATTTTACGCCAAGGGCTGCATGGCCGGCGCCGTCGCGATCCCGACCGATGGGCCGACCTGGCAGGCGATGCGCTTGTCGCGAAACCGCCGCTGGGGCAACCCGGCGATGATCGAACTCCTTGAGCGGTTTTCACAGGACGCGGTTCGGCTGGGGTGGGGTTCCGGCATCCTGATCGGCGATATTTCGCAGCCACGCGGCGGACCGATGTTGACAGGCCACGCCTCCCACCAGATCGGACTGGACGCCGACATCTGGTTTACACCCAAGCCGCCGCAGCCGCTTTCGGCTGCGGCGCGCGAGGACATGCCGTTTACCTCGATGCTCGACAAGAACAAGTTCCTCACCGTGAATTCGGCCCGCTGGACGCCGACCCATGCCAATCTGGTGATGCAGGCGGCACGCTATCCGCAGGTGGAGCGCGTTTTCGTCAACCCGGCGATCAAGAAGAAGCTGTGCGAGACATGGACCGGCGACCGCGATCTGCTCGGCAAGGTGCGTCCGGTCTATGGCCATGACGAACACTTTCACATTCGCATGCACTGCCCGCCGGGTACGCCCAGCTGCAAGGCGCAGGCGCCGGTGGCGGGCGGCGACGGGTGCGACAAGTCGCTTGCCTGGTGGTTTACCAAGGAACCCTGGGCGAAACCGAAGAAAGATCCGAACGCCAAGCCGGTAAAACCGCGGTTCACCATGCTGTCGGATTTGCCGAAAGCCTGCACGACGGTGCTTGCGGCTCCTGCCTCTTCGGAACAATCGGCAACGTTCGGCACCGCCTATGCCGCGCCACAGCCGCAATCGGGCGATGCGGCGATACAGCAGGCCATACGCGCGGCAGACAGCGATCTGCCCGGCAATGACGTTCCGGTTCCCCAGGCCCGTCCTGCCATGCAATAGGCATGAGGCGCCGGAACTTTCGGCGCTTTTCAACTGCCGGGCAGTGCTGTAGAGAAAATCAAATCGATTTAAGTCGAGACTTTCCTTGGTCGGTGTGATGCCGGGAGTTCTGTGATGGCCAGCCAGAAATGCGTGGCGCTGATTGCCCACGATCAGAAGAAAGACGACATGGCCGCATTTGCGCAGGCCAATGAAGCCGTGTTTTCCGGCTGGAAGATCGTCGCGACCGGGACCACCGGCGGCCGTGTGCAGGAAGCCTGTCCCAGCCTTAAAGTCATCCGGCTGAAGAGCGGCCCGCTTGGCGGAGACCAGCAGATCGGCGCGATGATCGCCACGGGCGACGTGCATATGCTGATCTTCTTCGTCGATCCCCTGACCGCCATGCCGCACGATGTCGACGTCAAGGCGCTGATGCGGCTTGCCACCGTCTATGACATTCCAATGGCGCTGAACCGGGCAACGGCAGAACAGTTGATCGACTTCAACCATCCCTGATACAGCTCTTATTCAGCCTTCAGTCCGCACGATCATAACGGAACCCTCCATGCCCACGCTCCCAGATACCGATAGCGGCCTCACATTTCCGATCCTGATCGGCGACATCGGCGGAACCAACGCCCGGTTCGCGCTGCTGATCGACGCCTTTGCCGAGCCGAAGCTGTTTCCGATCATTCCGACGACAAGCTATGCCAGTATCGAGGAAGCGCTGCAGACCAGCATCCTCGACAAGACCTCGGTGCAGCCGCGTTCGGCGATCATTGCCGTGGCAGGCCCCGTCAAGGGCGACGACATTCCGCTCACCAATGCCGGCTGGGTGATCAAGCCGAAGGACATGCTGACGGCGCTGTCGCTGGAAGACGTGATCATCATCAACGATTTCGAGGCGCAGGCGCTTGCCATCGCCTCGATCGGCGACGAGGGCCGCGAGCAGATCGGGCCCGGCTCCATCCTCGAATCCGCCTCATGCGCCGTGCTCGGGCCGGGTACGGGCCTTGGCGTGGCTGGCCTTGTTCATGCGCAGCACACCTGGTTTCCGGTTCCCGGCGAAGGCGGCCATGTGGATGTCGGTCCGCGCACGGAGCGCGACTATCAGATCTGGCCTTTCCTCGAGCCGATCGAAGGACGTATTTCGGCTGAACAGCTGCTGTGCGGCCGCGGCATCATGAACATCTACCGTGCCGTATGCGAATCAGACGCCATCGACCCGACGCTTGCAGATCCGGCAGCAGTGACCACCAGTGCGCTTGCCAGCACGGACCGAGCAGCGGTCGAAACCGTCTCGCTGTTTTCCACCTATCTTGGCCGCGTGGCCGGCGATATGGCGATGATCTTCATGGCGCGTGGCGGCGTCTTCCTTGCTGGCGGTATTTCGCAAAAGATCCTGCCGGCGCTGAAAAAACCGGAGTTCCGCCGGGCTTTCGAGGACAAGGCGCCGCATTCCGCGCTGCTGAAGACCATTCCGACCTTCGTCGTTACCCACCCCACCGCGGCCCTGTCCGGTCTTGCGGCCTATTCGCGCACGCCGTCGCGCTTCGGTGTGGCAACTGAGGGACGCCGCTGGAGAACTTGAACCCCTGCCAGCCGCCGGACTCGCCAAACGGGGAGCAAGGGACTATAGAGCCCGGTAAAATAAGGCGGCTGAAAGTGCGCGCCGGGTTTTAAGGAAACCAGCTTGAAACAAGCCAAAACAAAGCTGAACGCCGTTGATCGCGAGACGATTACCAGCGTTCTGAAGCGGGTCATTGCCGAAAATGGCCGGGCTCACATTCGCGGTTATGCCTTCGCAATCGCCTGCCTCGTGCTTGTCGCCGGAACGACAGCCTTTACCGCCTGGATCATGGAAGCGGTCGTCAACGAAGCGTTTGCCAACAAGCGTGCCGATATCGTCGTCTATATCTGCGGTGCGATCTTCCTGGCTTTCGTGGTGCGGGGGTTTGCGACCTACGGCCAGGCTGTGGCGCTGTCGAAGATCGGCAACAACATTGTCGCAAGCTACCAGCGCCGGCTTTATTCGCATCTGATGGCATTGAGCGTCGGCTATTTCAGCGATACCCGTTCGGCGCGCATCTCGGCGCAGATCAGCCAGAACGTTTCCGGCATCCGGGACGTGCTGAACATGACGGTGACGTCGCTTGCCCGCGACTTCCTGACCTTGGTGGCGCTGATCGGCGTGATGATCAGCAAGGACTGGCTGCTGACGCTGATCGTCTTTGTCATCGCCCCGCCGTTGCTGATCGGCCTTCGCTACGTTTCGCGGCGGCTGCGGCAGGCAACGCGCGAATCGGTGGAGATCAACAGCCACGTGCTCGGCGCCATGCAGGAAACCATCCAGGGCATTACCATCGTCAAGGCTTTCACGATGGAAACGCAGCTGAAAAACAAGGTCGAGGCAATCATCGACCGCGCCGAAAACCGTGCAAACCGCATTGCCCGGCTGAGCGAACGCACCTCGCCGATGACGGAAACTTTTGCCGGTTTCGCCATTTCCAGCGTGCTGGCCTATGCCGCGTTCCGCTCGATCTACAACGGCGTGCAGCCCGGCGCCTTCTTCGCCTTCGTGACCGCTCTGCTGATGGCCTATGACCCGGCCCGGCGCCTTGCCAAGCTGCAGGTGTCGCTGGAGCGTGCCGTCGTCAACGCCCGGATGATCTACGAAATCCTCGATATGGTTCCGCATCAGCGGGATCTGCCGGATGCCCGCGACCTGATGCTCGGGACGGCAAAGATCGAATTCAGGAACGTGCGTTTCGGCTACGGGCAGGGCGACGATATTCTCAAGGGTGTCAATTTCGTTGCCGAAGGCGGCAAGACGACGGCACTCGTCGGGCCCTCCGGCGCCGGCAAGTCCACCGTCATCAGCCTTATCCCGCGTTTCTACGATCCCTCCGGCGGCGAGATCCTGATCGACGGGCAGGACATCGCCCATGTCACCAAGCAGTCGCTGCGCAACGGGCTCGCCTATGTTTCGCAGCAGCCCTATCTGTTCGAGGGCTCGATCCGCGACAATATCCGCTACGGCCGCCCCGAGGCGACCGACGCCGAGGTGGAAGACGCAGCAAGGCTTGCCTATGCGCATGATTTCATCACGATGCAGCCCCAGGGCTATGACACGCCGGTTGGCGAGAACGGCGTAACCCTCTCGGGCGGTCAGCGCCAGCGGCTGTCGATTGCCCGCGCACTGGTGCGTCAAGCGCCGATCCTGCTTCTCGACGAGGCGACGTCCGCACTCGACACCGAATCGGAAGCAGCGGTGCAGAAGGCGCTCGACCACGCCATGAGCGGCCGTACCGTGGTGGTCATTGCCCATCGCCTGTCGACCGTGGTCAATGCCGACAAGATCATCGTCATGAAGGACGGGATCGTGGTCGAGGAAGGCACCCATGAGGCGCTTGCGCAGCGCACCGACGGGCTCTACGCTCGCCTGCACAATCTGCAAGGTACGGCGGGATCGCAACCGGTCGCAGAAGCAGAAACCTTGATCTGAGAGAACTGAGGCAGGCATGAGCGGGACAGACATGAAACTCGTGGTCGTCGGGGCCGCAGGCCGGATGGGCCAGACGCTGATCCGCACCATCCATGGAATGCCCGGCGTGACCGTCTTTGCCGCCGTCGAGCGGCCTGGCTCGGCCTTCGTCGGCCGGGACGCCGGCGAGATTGCCGGGCTTGGGCCGACCGGTGTCGTCATCAGCGACAAACCGCTCGAGGCCTTTGTCGAGGCCGATGGCGTGCTCGACTTCACCTCGCCTGCGTCATCCGTGGATTTTGCCGGACTTGCGGCGCAGGCCCGCATCGTCCATGTGATCGGCACAACCGGCTGCTCGGTGGACGACGAGGCGAAGTTCAAGGCGGCCGGCCGGCATGCCCGGATCGTCAAATCCGGCAATATGAGCCTCGGCGTCAATCTGCTCGGCGTTCTGACGGAGCAGGCCGCTCGCGCGCTCGGGCCGGAAAACTGGGATATCGAAATCCTCGAAATGCACCATAAGCATAAGGTGGACGCGCCGTCCGGCACGGCACTGCTTCTTGGCGAAGCCGCTGCCAAGGGCCGCCAGATCGCGCTTGCCGGGCATTCCGTGCGGGTGCGCGATGGCCATACCGGCGCGCGTGTTGCCGGGACCATCGGCTTTGCCACGCTGCGCGGCGGCTCGGTCATCGGCGAGCATTCCGTCATCCTTGCCGGCGAAGGCGAGCAGGTAACGCTGTCCCATTCCGCGACCGACCGGGGGATCTTTGCCCGTGGCGCCATTACCGCCGCACTCTGGGCACGCGACCAGAAACCCGGCTTCTATTCCATGCTCGACGTGCTCGGGCTGTCCTGACCCCTAAAACTCCCCGGAGGAATTTCTATGAGCGGCACCCTCGTCCTTGTGCGTCACGGCCAGAGCGACTGGAACCTGAAGAACCTGTTTACCGGCTGGAAGGATCCCGACCTGACGCCGCTCGGTATCGAGGAAGCCAATGCCGGCGGCAAGGCGCTTGCCGATTACGGCATCACGTTCGATGTCGCCTTCACCTCGGTGCTGACGCGCGCCCAGCATACGCTGACGCTGATCCTCGACAATCTCGGCCAGCCCGATCTGGAAACCATCAAAAACCAGGCGCTGAACGAGCGCGATTACGGCGATCTGTCCGGCCTCAACAAGGACGACGCCCGCGCCAAGTGGGGCGAGGAACAGGTGCATATCTGGCGCCGTTCCTATGACGTACCGCCACCGGGCGGCGAAAGCCTGAAGGATACCGGCGCCCGCGTCTGGCCCTATTACATGACCGACATCCTGCCGCGCGTGCTGGCCGGAGAAAAGGTGCTGGTTGCCGCCCACGGCAATTCGCTGCGCTCGCTGCTGATGGTTCTCGACCGGCTCGACAGCGAACAGATCCTTTCGGTCAACCTCGCGACCGGCGTGCCGATGGTCTACAAGCTGAAGGCAGACTCCACCGTCGCCTCCAAGGAAGTGCTCGGCGACATGTCCGGCGCCCATTGAGCGCTTGGCTATCCATATGTGACGATCCGGGCCGCGCAAGCGGCCCTTGTCATCTCAGACCTTGCCCGCTTCCCAGCCCAGCATCGCCCGCTTGCGGGTGAGGCCCCAGTGATAGCCGGTGAGCGCGCCGCTTTTGCCGAGCGCCCGGTGACAGGGGACGACGAACGATATCGGATTGCGGCCAACGGCAGCACCGACGGCGCGCGAAGCGGTGGGCTGGCCGATATCGCAGGCGATGTCGGAATAGGTGACGGCCTTGCCCATCGGGATCTTCAACAGCGATTCCCAGACACGGATCTGGAAATCGGAGCCGATCAGCACGACACGCAACGGTTCTTCCGAACGCCATTCCCGGGCATCGAAAATGCGGGCGGCATAACCCGCCGTCGCGGCGCTATCCTCGATAAACTGGGCGTTCGGCCAGCGGCTGGCCATATCCTCGAAGCTGGCCTTCTCATCGCCGGCATCGTTGAAGGCAAGGCCGGCGAGGCCGCGACCGGTGATCATCACCAGCGCCACGCCAAAGGGGCACGGATGGAACCCGTAACGAATGGTCAGCCCGCCACCGCGCAGCTTCCATTCGCCCGGCGACATCGCCTCATGGGTGACGAACAGGTCATGCAGGCGCGAGGGGCCTGACAGGCCCAGCTCGAAGCTGGTTTCCAGAAGCGGCAATTCTTCCTGGCGCAGCAGACGCTTGGCGTGATCAAGCGTTACGGCCTGGAGAAACGCTTTCGGCGATAGGCCGGCCCAGCGGGTAAACGTCTTCTGCAGCTGTGTCGGAGACTGGCCGAGATCGCTGGCGATGGCATCGAGAGACGGCTGATCGCGGTAGTTTTCGGTCAGCAATTCCACCACGCGGCTGACGGTTTCATAATCGCTGCCGTGCGGCGTGATATCGGTGGGCTTGGATGTCTTGATATCCATGATCGCATCTCCTTGATGTCAGAGATAATCATTCCAACCGGGGTATCGCCACCCGATTCTTGCTCTAGCGGCGTTTCACTGTCGCCAAGGCACCGGAAAAGGCAGTTGCGAAGGTTTCCCGATCATCGCGGTTGAGGAAGGAGCCGACATCGGTGGTGCGCCGCCGGTCGCTGAGCTGCATGGAGACAATGCCGATCTCCTGGTGGCGGGATATATTGAACCGCGTCCAGAAGGGATTGAACCGATGCTCGGTCATACGGCCTGCCGGCGTGAACTTGCGCACGGAGACGTCGGTGCGCGATACGCGGATTTCTTCGCGGGCGCGGGCGGAGCGATAGTTCAGCCAAAAGGCGCCGACCAGCAGCAGGAAATCCAGCCCGAAGAAAAACACGATCGGCCAGGCGTCGATAACCACGAAAACGAAGATATGCACAAGGCTCATCAGCGCGGCGATGAACAGGAAAATCTTGAAGCCCTTGATCCCGAGCGAACGATGGGGTGTCAGCTCTGCGGCGAAAACCGGCTGTTCCTCACTCATTATCTCGGCGTTGCCATCGTTCATGGCGAGTGACTATAGATGCATGATGAAAAACGTGAAGTCAAAATCAGCAATCGAGCCGGCGAAAGCGAAACCCGCGACAACCGGCCGCGCCAAAACAAAGCCGAAATCAATCTACAGCAGGCAAGAGATTGAGGAGATTTTCCGCCGTTTCTCGATCCAGCGTCCCGAGCCGAAGGGCGAACTGGAGCATGTCAATCCGTTCACGCTGGTCGTTGCGGTGGCGCTGTCGGCACAGGCGACCGACGCGGGCGTCAACAAGGCGACGCGGGCGCTTTTTGCCATTGCCGATACACCGGAAAAGATGGTGGCGCTCGGCGAAGACCAGGTTCGCGAGCATATCAAGACCATCGGGCTTTACCGCAACAAGGCGAAAAACGTCATCGCGCTCAGCGAAAAACTGATCGCCGAATTCGGCGGCGAGGTGCCGCGCACCCGCGAGGAGCTGATCACCCTGCCCGGCGTCGGCCGCAAGACCGCCAATGTGGTGCTGTCCATGGCGTTCGGGCAGGCGACCATGGCGGTCGACACGCATATTTTCCGCATCGCCAACCGGCTCTGTCTGGCACCGGGCAAGACCCCGGACGAGATCGAACACCAGCTGATGCGGATCATCCCCGATCACTATCTCTACCATGCGCATCACTGGCTGATCCTGCACGGGCGCTATTGCTGCAAGGCACGCAAGCCGGAATGCCAGCGTTGCGTGATTGCCGACATCTGCAAGGCTGCGGAAAAGACCTGCGAAATGCCGGCACCGCTGGTCGAGCTGCCGGTGCAGATCATCTGACGGAAATGCCATCGATCAGGGCGGCGATTGCCGTCTCATAGTCCTCGCGCCGGCCGCCCGCCTCGATGGCGAGCGCTGCACGATCGAAGGCGGCGGAAAGAAGCTCGGCCAGCACACCCAAGAGTGCATCCTTGCCGCTGGCCGCCAACAAGGCTGCCAATCCAGCCTTCAAGCTGCCTTCCGCATTCTCGGCATCGATCTCCTGCAGGCTGTGAAGACCGAGAATGGCCGGGCCTTCACGCAGAAGAAGACGGGTACGGCCCGGCATCGCCATCGCATCGAAATAACCGTGCGCGCCGTCAAGGATGGCATCGCGCTCGCTCGCCGATCGTGCCGATCTGGCTTCGATCTGCGCACTCACCTGCCGCGCCTCTTCCGCCACAATGGCTGAAAACAACGCCTTCTTGTCTTCAAAGTGATGATAAAGCGCGCCGCGCGTCACACCGGCCGCGCTGGCGATCTCCGGGGTCGCCGTCTCCGCATAGCCTTTTTCGACGAAAAGCTCCCGTGCCGCTGCCATCAAAGCAAGGCGCATGCTTTCCGTCCGTTCCCTGTTGCTGCGTCGCATTTTCCACCTTTACATACAGTCTGAATGTATGTTACTTACAAAAACATACAGACTGTATGATAATTTCACACGGAGGAAAAGCCATGAAAATCACCAGCTATTATCCCGTCATCATGACCCGCGATGTCTCTGGCACCGCCGCGTTCTACAAGCGTCATTTCGGCTTCGAAGCGCTGTTTACGGTTGACTGGTACATCCACTTGCAATCGACCGAGAACGAGCATGTGACGCTGGCGATTCTTGACGGCAGCCACGCGACGATCCCGGAAAGCGGCCGCGGAACCGCTTCGGGGCTGCTTCTGAATTTCGAGGTCGAGGGCCCGGACGCGCTCTATGCGGAGTTCCAGGCGGCAGGCCTGCCGATCCTCCTGACGTTGCGCGACGAGGCTTTCGGGCAGCGGCATTTCATCACCGCCGATCCAAACGGCGTGCTGATCGACGTGATCAAACCCATCCCGCCGACGGCGGAATATGCCGCACAGTATGATGCGTCCGTGCTGCCGGCCTGATCCGGATCAGGCCGGTTTGCGTTCCCTCAACAAAGAAAGGAGCGCCGCGACCGGCAGCGCAGGCTCCAAATGGAGGCGGCCCACCAGCCGCCTTCTGGATGGAGCCCGCCACCGGGCCGATGGCGCCGCCAGCAAAGAAGGTGGCCAAATATCCAGGAAAATCTGCGTGTAGCCGTTCTTTTTCGCTTTCCGCTTCCAAACTGCCGGAAATCCGCTATTACCGGACACCGACTGACACACACATTCCAGGCGGTTTCCGGATGACAAAATTCGACGTGCTCACGATCGGCAATGCGATTGTGGATATCATTGCGCGCTGCGACGACGCATTCCTTATCGACAATGGCATTATCAAGAGCGCGATGAACCTGATCGATGCCGACAGGGCCGAGTTGCTCTATTCGCGCATGGGGCCGGCTCTGGAAGCGTCCGGCGGCAGCGCCGGCAACACGGCGGCGGGGATCGCCAGCCTTGGCGGCCGGGCCGCCTATTTCGGCAAGGTTGCCAACGACCAGCTTGGCGAGATCTTTACCCACGACATCCGTGCCCAGGGCGTGCATTTCGGGACCAAGCCGCTCGACGATCTTCCGCCGACCGCCCGCTCGATGATTTTCGTCACCGAGGATGGCGAGCGCTCGATGAATACCTATCTCGGCGCCTGCGTCGAGCTTGGACCGGACGATGTGGAGCCGTCCGTGGTCGCCGAAGCGGCCGTCACTTACTTCGAAGGCTACCTGTGGGATCCGCCGCTGGCCAAGGATGCTATCCGCGAGTGCGCCCGCATCGCCCATGAGAACGGCCGCGAAGTGGCGATGACGCTCTCCGACAGCTTCTGCGTCCATCGCTACCGGGCGGAATTCCTCGACCTGATGCGCTCCGGCACCGTCGATATCGTCTTTGCCAACCGCGCCGAGGCCCTGGCGCTGTACGAGACGGACGATTTCGAGCTGGCGCTGTCGATGATCTCCAAGGATTGCAAGCTGGCTGCGGTGACGTTGAGCGAAGAAGGCTCGATCGTCGTCAAGGGCGACGAGCGCGTCAAGGTCGAGGCGACCACGATCAGCCGCGTCGTCGATACGACAGGTGCAGGCGACCTCTATGCCGCCGGCTTCCTGCATGGTTACACGACCGGACGGACATTGGCCGATTGCGGCAAGCTCGGCAGCCTTGCGGCCGGCATCGTCATCGAGCAGGTTGGTCCACGTCCGATGCTGTCGCTGTCTGCGGCCGCAAAGGAAGCCGGTCTGCTCTGACCGGCTCTTGTCATCACGTATCTAATTCCGGCGTAATCCTGTTTGGGCGTGGCCTTACTTGAAGGCTTCGCCTGGGTAGGCACCCCAGATTTCGCCCTGCGAAATCCAGCCGTCAGTGCCCTGCGCTTCGGCGCGGCACCATTCGCCGTTGCACTCGCCGACATGGACGACGACGCCCGGCTCGATGCGCGCAACGATGACGCCGCCCGCCTGCGGATCGCGCCGCATGTTGACGAAGACGCCCTCGCCCTTGCCACGCATCCACGGGGCGGCAACAGCCGTCCGGTCGCCCGAAAGCAGCGCCTGATTGACCCAACCTTCCGTCCCGTCGGCATCGCGGATCTTGCGCCAGTTGTCATATTCCTGGGTCACTTCGACAGGGACGCCTGCCTTGAGGTAACGCCAGGCAACCGCATAATCGACGCTCGGGCCAACCCGCAGATTGACGCTCTTGGATTTCAGGCTGACGAAGCGCGGCAGCGGCAGGCCGCTCGCACCCTTGGCCGCCTGGGCAAGGGCCGGTGCCGCCTCGATTGCGACGAGCGACAGGGTGACTGCGGTGGCGAAAGCGAGCCTGGAAAGGAACTGACGCATGACAAAATCCATTTTCCAAAAAGATTCAGAAACTTGCAGTTAGATCTCTGACCGGCCCCGTCGAAGACAAGCAAATCGTCTGGGAACATCTAGAGTTTTGTTTGTCTTCCACACCGGGTCTGGTAGAAAATGGAACTGCAGGGAGAACGATCACCCATCTTGGTTAAAAACCCGTCAACAAGGCGAAGCAGGCAGCAATGACCGCGAAGAAAAAACCCAAGGTCTATATCACGCGCAAACTGCCGGATGTCGTCGAGACGCGCATGCGCGAACTGTTCGACGCTGAACTCAACATCGACGACACGCCACGCACGCAGCCGGAGCTTGTGGCCGCAGTGAAGCGGGCCGACGTTCTGGTTCCGACGCTCACAGACCGGATTGACGCCGCGCTGATCGAGCAGGCCGGGCCACAGCTGAAACTGATCGCCAGCTTTTCCAATGGCGTCGACCATATCGATGTCGATGCCGCCGCACGCCACGGCATTACCGTCACCAACACGCCGAACGTCTTGACCGAAGACACGGCCGACATGGCGCTCGCGCTTATTCTGGCCGTGCCCCGGCGGCTGACCGAAGGTTCACGCATCCTCACCGACAGGAAAGAGGAATGGGCCGGGTGGTCGCCGACATGGATGCTTGGGCGGCGTCTTTCCGGCAAGCGCATCGGCATTGTCGGCATGGGCCGGATCGGCACCGCCGTTGCCCGCCGCGCCAAGGCGTTCGGGCTTTCGATCCACTATCACAACCGCCATCGCGTCAGCGCCGAGACCGAGGAAAAGCTGGAGGCGACCTATTGGGACAGCCTCGACCAGATGCTGGCTCGCGTCGATATCGTCTCGGTCAATTGTCCATCGACACCCGCAACATACCACCTGCTCTCGGCCCGGAGGCTGGCGCTGATGCAGCCGACCAGCTACATCGTCAACACGGCCCGCGGCGGTATCGTCGATGAAGTTGCGCTGATCAAGTGCCTGCGCGAAGGCAAGATCGCCGGGGCAGGACTGGACGTGTTCGAGAACGAACCGGCCATCAACCCGAAGCTCGTCAAGCTTGCCAGCGAAGGCAAGGTCGTGCTGTTGCCGCATATGAGCTCGGCGACGCTCGAGGGCCGCATCGACATGGGCGACAAGGTGGTGATCAATATCCGCACCTTCTTCGACGGGCACCGCCCGCCGGACCGCGTTTTGCCCGGCCGGACCTGATCGTTCAGAGCGGCTTGCGCATCTCGATCGCCGAACGAAAAAACGCTCGGCTCAAGGGTCATCGCACCTTCCGGCTGTATTTGATCGTTTCGAACCGCGCCGCCAGCCCGTCATACATCAGGAGACGGCCGATCAGCGGTTCGCCGGCGCCGGTGATGACCTTGATGACTTCCATAGCCTGCAATGTACCGAGAACGCCGGTCAGCGCGCCGACAATTCCGGCCTCGGCACAGGAGGGCACGACACCCGCAGGCGGCGGCTCCGGGAAGAGGTCGCGATAGCCGGGGTTTCGGCGGCCGTCAGCCGCCGTTTTCCAGGGCTGGAGAACCGTGAGCGAGCCATCGAAGCGGCCGACGGCGGCGGTTACCAGAGTAATTTGCAAACGCTCTGCCGTATCGGCTGCGAGATAGCGGGTGGCGAAATTGTCGGAGCCATCGACAACGATGTCATAGGCGGACAACAGCGTATCGGCATTCGCCGCTTCAAGCCTCTCCACATGCCGGATCACATCCACATGCGGGTTGATCCGGTGGAGTGCATCCATGGCGCTGTCGGCCTTGGTACGGCCGATATCCGGGGTGCCGTGGATGATCTGGCGCTGCAGGTTCGACAGCGAAACCGTGTCGTCATCGATGATGCCCAGCGTGCCGACGCCGGCGGCGGCGAGGTATTGCAGGACCGGCGCGCCAAGACCGCCGGCACCGATGACCAAGACGCGCGCCGCCTTCAGCGCCTGCTGCCCTGTCCCGCCGATTTCCGGCAGGATGATGTGGCGGGCATAACGCTGGATTTCTTCAGAACCGAGAGGCTGTTTGCTCATGATATCGAACTTTCACCCGGATACGGTGCCGTTGGCAACCGTGAGATACCGCGCACGGCCGCCAAGGGCTGAAAACATCGACTGGTCGGTGCCGGTCATGAAGGCCTGGCCGCCGAGATCATCAACCAGATCGAACAGGGCCGCCCGCCTGCCCTCATCGAGATGGGCGGCGATCTCGTCGAGCAGCAGCACCGGCGCATGGCCGGTCATATTGCCGACGAGACGAGCATGGGCGAGGATCAGGCCAACCAGAAGCGCCTTCTGTTCGCCGGTCGAGCAGCGCGCGGCCTCCATGTTCTTGGCACGATGGCGGATCAACAGATCGCTGCGATGCGGACCATGGAGCGTGCGGCCGGCGGCGGCGTCGCGGTAGCGGCCGTTTTTCATCATCTCCAGATATTGCTCCTCCAGATCGAAGGCCGGGCGATGCCATTCGCCGTCGAGAAAGCCGGAGAGCGCCAGATCGGCCGCCGGAAACACGCCGCCTTCGTGGTTTCGATCCACCAGCCCGGCCAAAAGCCCGAGCATTTCCTGTCTGGCCAGCGCCATCGAGATGCCCAGTTCAGCCATCTGGCGCTCAAGGCCCGTCAGCCAGACCGGATCAGGGCGCCCTTCGGACAGGAGCTTGTTGCGGCTGCGCATGGCACGCTCATAATCGGTGGCGCGGCGGCCGTGTTCGGGATCGAGCGACAGGACCAGCCGGTCGAGGAAGCGGCGCCGATCACCCGAGCCGCCGGTGAACAACCCGTCCATGGCCGGTGTCAGCCAGAGTACGCGCAGATGATCGAGCAATTCATCGACCGTCTTCACCGTCGTGCCGTTCAGCCGCAGGCGGCGGGTCTGGCCCTCCTCTGCGCCTGCCGTACCCGTGCCGATTTCGACCGGGCCATCCATGCCTTCCAGTTCCGCAAAGACGGAAAAGCCGGCCTCGGCGCCGACCCGCGCCACATCGGCATAGGCGGCACGGCGCAGCCCGCGTCCCGGCGACAGGAAAGAGACCGCCTCCATCAGGTTGGTCTTGCCCGCGCCGTTCTCGCCGGTCAGCACCACATGGCGCGCGTCGAGATCGAGCGACAGCCCCGCATAATTGCGGAAATCGCCGAGCTTCAGACGAGTGAGAGAAACCTTGTGCGGCATGAAGAATCCGTTGCGTGTCCGGGTGAGAGCTAAGCCGGGAGCGCAGCAATGGCAAGGCTGAACATGGGCGTGTTTGCACGGCCCGGCACGCAATAGGCGGCTTACGACCGGTCAAGCTCCAGATAAGGCAGAATGACGCCCGCGTCCCGGTCCTGATCATCGCCATCATGCGCGCCATGCCGCCGCGGGCGACAGACAAAAATGCCGGAGGCATCGCTGCCTCCGGCCAAAATACATTGCCGATTTTATCTTCGGCCAGCCGCTGATTGCGGCGGTCACTCGATGTCGAAGAAATCCTTCATGCGGGAAAAGAAGCCTGCCGATTCCGGATTGTTTTCCTTCGATGAAAGCTCCTCGAACTCCTTGAGGAGTTCGCGCTGGCGCTTGGTTAGCTTCTGCGGCGTTTCGATCTGGATCTGGATATAGAGATCGCCGACCTGGCTGGAGCGCAGCACCGGCATGCCCTTGCCCTTCAGGCGGAACTGCTTGCCGGCCTGTGTGCCCTCCGGCACGGAAACGCGCGATTTGGTACCGTCCAGCGTCGCCACGTCGAACTTGCCGCCAAGCGCTGCCGTCGTCATCGAGATCGGCACGCTGCAATAGAGATCGGCGCCGTCGCGCTGGTAGAACTCGTGCGGCTTGACCGACAGGAAGATATAGAGATCGCCGGAAGGCCCGCCGCGCAGGCCGGCCTCGCCTTCGTTGGACAGGCGGATGCGGGTGCCGTCTTCGATCCCGGCCGGGATGTTGACCGAGAGGGACCGCTCTTCGGTGATGCGGCCCTGACCGTGGCACTTGACGCAGGGGTCGGCAATGGTCTGGCCGCGACCCTGACAGGTCGGGCAGGTGCGCTCGATCGAGAAGAAGCCCTGGGCCGCGCGGACACGGCCTGACCCCTGACAGGTGGCGCAGGTGGCCGGCTTCGTGCCCGGCTTGGCGCCTGAGCCGGTGCAGACATCGCAGGTGATCGAGGTCGGCACGCGGATCTGCGCCGTCTTGCCGGCATAAGCCTCTTCCAGCGAGATTTCCATGTTGTAGCGCAGATCGGCCCCGCGCTCGCGGCCACCGGACGAGCGCCGCTGCCGGCCGCCGCCCATCATCTCGCCAAAGATGTCCTCGAAGATATCGGAGAAGCCGCCGGCTCCACCGCCCATGCCAGCGCCGCCGCCGCCCATGCCGCCCTGCTCGAACGCCGCATGGCCATACCGGTCATAGGCTGCCCGCTTCTGCGGGTCCTTGAGCATCTCGTAAGCGAGGCTGATCTCCTTGAACGTCTTTTCAGCTTCCGCATCGCCGGGGTTCTTGTCCGGGTGATACTTCATTGCGAGTTTGCGGAAAGCGCTCTTGAGCTCCTTCTCGTCTGCTGTTTTCGCAACGCCGAGCGTTTCGTAAAGATCACGTTTCATACTTGCAGATTGTCCTGTTGAATAGGCGCGTCGAAACCGGCTGCCCGGCGGTCGCCAAATTTCCTTGCAACAGGATTTAGTAAACCTTCAAGCGCGATACCATAGGCAATACACTATCTCGGGCGCTTTTTGTCGGAAAAGCACAAAATCAGGTTGCTTTACCTTTGGCCTTTGCATTGCTGCAACGCCGGTTTCGGTCGCTTACCGGCTTTAAGGCCGGATCGCGGACTGCGCCGGCACCCTCATCAACCGACAGATGCTGAAAGCAAAAAACCCGGAGCTTGTGGCTCCGGGTTATCTGATCGGTATTCGAAGAAGAGTTATGCGGACTTCTTGCGGTCGTCCTCGTCTTTGACTTCTTCATAATCGGCATCGACGATGTCGCTATCGCGGGCCGCATCGGCTTCCGCATCGGCGTTGGCCGCTTCGGTCTGCTGCGATTCATACATCGCCTGGCCCAGCTTCATCGAGGCTTCGAGAAGCGTCTGGGTCTTGGTCTTGATGTCTTCCGCATCCGGCTCGGAGGCTTCGACGGCCGTCTTCAGCGCAGCGATCGCATCGGAGATCGCGGTGCGCTCGGCTTCCGTGACCTTGTCGCCGAATTCCTTCAGCGACTTTTCCGACGAATGAATCAGGCTTTCGGCCTGGTTCTTCGCTTCAACGCCCTCACGGCGCTTCTTATCGCTCTCGGCATTGGCCTCGGCATCCTTGACCATCTTCTCGATATCCGCGTCGGACAGACCGCCCGATGCCTGGATGCGAATCTGATGTTCCTTGCCGGTGCCCTTGTCCTTGGCCGAAACCTGGACGATGCCGTTGGCGTCGATATCGAAGGTGACTTCGATCTGCGGAACGCCACGCGGTGCCGGCGGAATGCCGACCAGGTCGAACTGGCCAAGCAGCTTGTTGTCCTGGGCCATTTCGCGCTCGCCCTGCGAAACGCGGATGGTCACGGCATTCTGGCTGTCTTCGGCCGTCGAGAAGGTCTGCGACTTCTTCGTCGGGATCGTCGTGTTGCGCTCGATCAGACGGGTGAACACGCCGCCGAGCGTTTCGATGCCGAGCGACAGCGGGGTCACGTCGAGGAGCAGAACGTCCTTGACGTCACCCTGCAGAACGCCGGCCTGAATGGCGGCGCCCATGGCGACCACTTCATCCGGGTTGACACCCTTGTGCGGCTCCTTGCCGAACAGCTGCTTGACGACTTCCTGTACCTTCGGCATGCGGCTCATGCCACCAACGAGAACGACTTCGTCGATCTCGGCTGCGGTGACGCCGGCATCCTTGAGGGCTGCCTTGCACGGTGCAACGGTACGCTGAACCAGTTCATCGACCAGGCTTTCGAACTTGGCGCGCGACAGCTTCATCGTCAGGTGCTTCGGACCGGTGGCATCCGCCGTGATGAACGGCAGGTTGATTTCGGTCTGCTGCGACGAGGACAGTTCGATCTTGGCCTTTTCGGCAGCTTCCTTGAGGCGCTGCAGAGCCAGCTTGTCGTTCTTCAGGTCGATGCCCTGGTCCTTCTTGAACTCAGCTGCGAGATATTCGACCAGACGCATGTCAAAGTCTTCACCGCCGAGGAAGGTGTCGCCGTTGGTCGACTTCACTTCGAAGACGCCGTCGCCGATTTCGAGAACCGAGATATCGAACGTGCCGCCACCCAGGTCGTAAACGGCGATGGTCTTGCCGTCCTTCTTGTCGAGGCCGTAGGCGAGCGCTGCTGCGGTCGGTTCGTTGATGATACGCAGCACTTCAAGACCCGCGATGCGGCCGGCATCCTTGGTTGCCTGGCGCTGGGCGTCGTTGAAGTAGGCTGGAACGGTGATGACGGCCTGCGTGACCTTTTCACCGAGATAGGATTCTGCGGTTTCCTTCATCTTCTGAAGGATCATGGCGGAGATCTGCGACGGGGAATAACCCTTGCCCTGCGCTTCGACCCATGCGTCGCCGTTGTCGCCCTTGACGATGTTGTAAGGAACGAGGGCCTTGTCCTTTTCGACGAGCTTGTCGTCATAACGGCGGCCGATCAGGCGCTTGACGGCAAACAGCGTGTTTTCCGGGTTGGTGACGGCCTGGCGCTTGGCCGGCTGGCCGGTCAGACGCTCGCCATCATCGTTGAATGCAACGATCGACGGCGTGGTGCGCGCACCTTCCGCATTCTCGATGACCTTCGCGTCCTTGCCGTCCATGACGGAGACGCAGGAGTTGGTCGTTCCCAAGTCGATACCGATTACTTTAGCCATGTCGTTCTCTCCTTGCAGCGGACTGTCAGAACCCGGTCAGGCATTCATGCGACAGTCCCTAACGGGATGGTCTGTGGAATATTCGCAGCGGATAGCCGCGGTGATGGGGCGTATATAAGGAGCAGCGTTTCGGACTGCAAGGCATCAAAGAACCGCAAAGCCGAGGAAATCAACGACTATTATGACGAAGCATCGCGCGCCGTTACCGTAATCAGCAATCCTCGCTTGAAGGCGATTGCGGTTCCCGGTCCAGAACAGCGGGGACGTCCAGCGACATAACGGTATCGACGTGATCGTCCGCTGCGGGAAAATCATCGCATGTTCATTGGGTTGACCGGAAGATAAATGTTTCGCCGGTTTTTTCCAGCCTGAATTTATCCCCGTCGCCTCTGCGCCACGCACAATTGTCCGCCTGAATTGAAAGCGGATGGCGTGGCCCATGACTTCGACAGACCCGGCAGACCTGAGCCTGCCACAACTGAGCTACCGACAGGCGGCGATGGCCGTCGAGATTCGAGCGCTGGTTTTATGCCTAGAATGGAAGGCCGGTTTTCGCCCCGAGCTGCCGCGGGTCCCGGCCGGCAATCCTGATGGCGGGCAATGGGCTGACGAAGGCTCCGGGAGCCGTCCGATCCGCGTCAGCCGCCGCGGGCCGCGCGGCGGGGGGCAGGTCCTTATCCTAGGACGATGGCAGCCCGTCACGCCCGCGCAGGAAGCGCGGCTGGCGGTCAGTATCGGCCGGATGCAGGAAGCGCTACGCGCCGTTCAAAGACGTGACCCGAACTGGCGGCCGACGCCGCAAGCCTACGAGACGGTCGAGGGGCTGATACGAGCCAATGAATCTGTAGCGCAGGAGGCGATGCTCCGAGCACTCCAGTTGAGGCTGCCGCGGACGGGTATCGGATCCTATGCAAAGGAATGGATGACCGCTCCAAGAACCAATAGACGGCTGACCAGGAAGGAGCAGGCAGAAATCGATCGCATCGGCCGTACCTACGGTTGCCACTGGTGTGGTATAAAGACATCGGGAACGCCAACAGGGCACTTTGTCGGGGACCATCAGGTGCCAAAATCGCTTGGCAGACCAAGCAGAATTTATCCGCATTGCTCGTGGTGCAGCAAATCGCAAGGTGGATTAATCTCTAGCGGGAGGCATTAAATCTGTGTCTGTAGAAAATCTCACGATCACGCCTGAATACTTAAGTATATATATTGCAGGCCATCGAAAGGTTAAAATTCCTTTGCATATGGATAAGCAAGGAATATTTTCCTCTCCCGACTGTATCAACGTTCCGGCGCTGTATTGGAACGATGGAGATACGCATGTAACATTCGGACCAGCTTCCGAGATTATTGAGGCAGGTCAGCCCGATTTCGACGGTATTTTGAATACCGTAAACAAAGAGATTATCCTCTTTGATGCACTTGAGCCTCAATTTGCTATTGCACAGGTGCTTTCCGTGAAAACACGTATCCGGATCTGGATGAACCATCCCACCAGCCCCGATCAGGTGACTATCGCTTGGGGGTAAATAAAGGCGATACGGTAAAAATGTGGCTTGCTGAGGAACAGCAACTCTCGCAGGGCGGACTTTCATCAAAAGGAGATTTTGACGCCATGACAGTGCAACGCATCTCGATCGCCCCGGAATATGTAAGCTTTTACGTTGCGGGTCGTCGAAATGTCGACATCCCAGTTCATATGGATCGACAAGGCGTCTTTGTTTCCGATGACTGCGTCAACATTCCAGCTTATTACTGGAGCGACGGAGATACGCATGTGACACTCGGACCATATGCTGAGGTTGCAGAAACAAAGGAACCAAATTCCGACAGCATACTGAACACGCCGAACCAAGAGCTTATTCTATTTGACGCGAACGAGCCCCAATTCGCCATCGCGCGCGTGCCATCCGCAAAAACCCGTATTCGAGTTTGGATGGATCACCCGATAGAGCCGTCAAATGTCGTTATCGCCTGGGGTTGAGTGACGGTAACGGGCCGAACGACTGTTGCCGGAGCATTGCTGACCGTGCAGTAAATCACAAGATGGTTTGATATCTCAGGAAAGTTACTGATCGATGTCCGTAAAAAAACTCACAATTGCCCCAGAATATCTCAGCATCTATGTTGCAGGTCGTCGCAACGTCAAAATTCCTCTTCATATGGACAGGCGGGGAATATTTTCCTCGCCTGACTGCATCAACGTTCCTGCGCTCTACTGGAACGACGGAGACACCTCTGTGACATTCGGACCGATTTTAGAAATTACCGAAACGAGAGAGCCGGATTTCGATGGAATTCTGAACACTCCCAATAATGAATTGATTTTATTTGATGCTATCGAGCCTGAATTCGCCAGTACACACGTGCCTTCCCAAAAAACACGTATCCGAATCTGGATCGACCATCCCAGCGAGCCCGAAAATGTCACCGTCGCATGGGGGTAAATAAAGGCGATACGGTGAGAAAACGTGGCTTGCTGAGAAACTGCAACTCGCAGGGCGGACTTTCATCAAAAGGGAGATTTTGACGCCATGACCGTGCGACACCTGTCGATCGCCCCGGAATATGTGAGCTTTTACGTTGCAGGCCGTCGAAATGTCGATATTCCGACGCACATGGATAGGCGAGGTGTCCTTTCGTCAAAGGACTGCATTCTCATTCCCGCGCTCTATTGGAACGATGGGGACACGCACGTGACGTTTGGACCAGCTTCCGAGATTAATGAGAAACGGAAGCCTGATTTCAACGGTATTCTGAACACCCCCAACCAAGAAGTTATCTTGTTTGACGCGAACCAGCCCCAATATGCCATTGCGCGCGTCCCATCCGCGAAAACCCGTATCCAAGTCTGGATGGATAATCCGATCGAGCCAGAAAACGTGGTTATTGCCCGGGGGTAAGCAAAAGCAGTGTAGCGAAGGGATGCTTCCCGATGACGGATTGATGTTGGGCGCAGTCAATAGCAAGGCGGGCTGATATCTCAAGGAAGGTACCAATTGATGCCGGTAAAGAAAATCACAATCACTCCCGAGTATCTTAGCATATATGTTGCAGGTCGGCCCAATGTGAAGATTCCTCTCCACATGGACAGGTACGGAATATTTTCTTCCTCTGACTGCATCAACGTTCCAGCTTGCTATTGGAGCGACGGAGATACCAATGTGACGTTCGGGCCAATTTTAGAGATTACAGAGACAAGAGAACCTGATTTCGACGGGATTCTGAACACCCCCAATAACGAACTTATTTTGTTTGATGCTATCGAGCCTGAATTCGCCAGCGCACAAGTGCCGTCCGCGAAAACGCGCATCCGAATCTGGATGGATCACCCGATCGAGCCGGAAAACGTTGTTATCGCCTGGGGATAGATCAAGTCGGCGGCGGCGATTCAACCACCGGTCAGGATGTCGAACAGGGTCGTGCGGCGGGTCGCACCGGTGGTCTCGCCGACATCGGCTGGCGGCACAAGCCCGGAGTTCGCCGCATTTGCCGGTAGCTGCGTGTCTTGATCCGCCGCCATCCGGCCATCTGCAACAGGCGCCTGCGGATACTCATCCGCCGCCTCGTTGCCGAAGGTACCGGAAATGACGTCGCCGACGCTGTCCGGTGCGGCCTGATTGTCGTCGAATGTCGGCTGGATGCCCGTTGTGCCAAAGATCGGCGATGGCGACAAGCCCTCGTGAGCGGCCGTCATGAAATCGTGCCAGGCCTTGGCCGGAAGGCCGCCGCCGGTGACCTTCTTCATCGACTTGCCGTCATCATTGCCGAACCAGATCCCGGTCGTCAGATTGCTGGTAAAGCCGACGAACAGCGCATCTCGGAAGGATTGCGTCGTGCCCGATTTGCCGGCCGCCTGCCAGCCCTTCAGCCGGGCAGCCTTGCCGGTGCCGTGATCGATCACGCCGACCATCATCTGGTTCATCTCGCTGACGACAGCCGGATCAAGGACGCGGGGCGGATTGTCATAGGTGTTTTCATAGAGAACGGTTCCATCCGCCGTCGAAATCCGCCGGATGACATGCGGCGTCGCCTTGAAGCCGCCATTCATGAACGGCGCATAGGCCGACGTCAGTTCGACCAGGCTGACCTCGGATGTCCCGAGCGCGATCGACGCATTGGCCTGCATCTCCGATTCGATGCCCAGCCGGTGCGCCAGCTTGATGACGTTCTGCGGCCCCACCTCCATCACCAGCTGGGCGGCAATGGTGTTGAGCGAATTGGCCAGCGCATTGGCAAGCGACACCTCGCCGCGATATTTCTGGTCGTAATTCTCCGGCGTCCAGTTGCCGATCCGCACCGGCGCGTCGTTGCGGATCGACATCGGTGTACGGCCGATTTCCATCGCAGCCGCATAGACGAAGGGCTTGAAGGCCGACCCCGGCTGGCGCCTCGCCTTGACGGCGCGGTCGAACTGGCTGTCGGCATAATCGCGCCCGCCGACCAGGGCGCGGATGGCGCCGGTGCCATCGATCGATACCAGCGCGGCTTGAGAGACATTCAGCTTCTGCCCGGACTCGTCAAGGCTCGCCGCCAGCGTTTCCTCGGCCTTCTTTTCCAGAGTGAGATCGAGCGTCGTATCGACGATCAGGTCCTGGCTTACTTCGCCAACCATGCCCGGCAGCTGGTCCATGACCATATCGGCAACATAATATTGCGCGCCGGACCAGAAGCTCTTCGCCTTGGTCGGCGCTTGCGACATCGCCGTCTTGATCTCGCTGTCGGTGATGAAACCTTCCTCGCGCATGGCCCCGAGCACGATCTGGGCCCGTTCTTCCGCAGCCTTCGGATCGCGCGCCGGCGACAGGCGCGATGGTGCCTTCAAGAGCCCGGCGAGCAAGGCCGCCTCGCCCAGGTTCACATCGCGCGCCGATTTGTTGAAATAGCGCCGCGAGGCCGCTTCGACACCATACGCATTGGAGCCGAAGAACACCCGGTTGAGATACATCGCAAGAATCTGGTCCTTGGTGTATTTTTGCTCCAGCCAGACGGAGAGCAGCACTTCCTGCACCTTGCGCTCCAGTGTGCGCTCCGGCGAGAGGAACAGGTTCTTGGCCAGCTGCTGGGTGATCGTCGATCCGCCCTGCACCATGCGCCCGGAGGTGATGTTGGTCAGCATCGCACGCGCAAGACCCAGCGGATCGACGCCGAAATGCGAATAGAAGCGCCGGTCCTCGATGGCGATGGCAGCCTGCGGGATATAGGGCGACATGTTTTCAAGCGACAGCGCTTCGCCGCCGGTGGCGCCACGATTGGCGATGATATCGCCGCTGACGGCCAGGATCTTGACGTTCGGAGGCCGATCCGGAATGGCCCAACTCGTCGCGCTCGGCATGCGCGATCCGTAATAAAGCACCAGTCCGCCGACACCGATGGCGCCCCAGATTCCGAGGACGACGCACCAGTAAACCATCGAACGGATCAGACCGGCGAAGCCGCCGCCACCACGCGAGCCGCCACGTCCCTTCTTCGCCCGGACCTTTGCGGCCGGTGGTCTTGAACTTGCGGGCTTCTTTCCACCTCGCCCGCCACGCTCGTCGGCATCCACGCGCACGTCGCTGTCATCACGTCCACGTCCGCCTTCGAAAGAAGGCTCTATCCTCTGCCGTGATGTGCGATTTCCAGCCATGTCGGGGTAGGTTTGCTCCAGATGGGCGTTTTTTGGGAGCGCAGACGGACATAGGCCGCAACGCACGATTTCGCACCGTGCGATGAAGTGTAAATGCGGCGATTTAAGGGGGAGTTAAGTCCGGCTTCTGAGTGCCAATGTTCTTCGGGCGTACGGGGCCGCACTTGCTATCCGGGTCCCGGATGCCTATCTGTCAGTCAGAACCGACCGTGTGAGACTATCACTTCGCCCACGGCGGCCAACTCCACAGCGTTCCAGAGATTTGCGGCGGCGGGAAGACCGCCTGCGCTGTGATCCTGAACCAGCCAGTTGACTATTGCGGTAAAAAGCCGTCCCAACAGCGGGGGAAGCCCCTTGGTGACGGGCGGCGTTCCACCGTCCTCAAACAACCACCAAGGAAACATCATGCCGACCATAACAGACAAGCCCTACGAACCGATTTCTTTCGCGAAGAAACACCGTATATCGGTTGAGGATGCGCGCGATATTCTTGACCAGGCGGGCGGCGACAAGAAAACCGCCGACAAGCATGCGCGACGCGTGAGCGTTTAAGGCTGAGGCTCCATTGTGCGGCGCTGTTGAATTGAAGTGCCGCGCAACAGTCCGCCATTCTCTGGAACCATTCCGCCTGTCAGTTCGTTTGGAGGGCGGTAACAGGAGAACCGATGATGGCCGAACCAACCAACAGTGACCTTGAATCCTTGCGCGCCGAAGTGGCGCGTCTTTCCAAAATTGTCAGCGCTCAAAGCGCCCAAGCCTATAGCGACGTCCGCGAGCGAGCATCCAGTGTCATGGAAGCAGCAACCCCTGTCGCGAAAAAAGTGGCGAATGTGGCGCGGGCCGAAGGCAGCGCCATTGCCCAGACTGCGCGTGAACATCCGGCAGCGGCCGGAAGCGCCCTGACTGTGGCTCTTTTGGTCGGCGGAGCGATCGGTTTTCTGCTCGGTGCAGCATCCCGGCAGGAACCGGAACCGCCGCGCCGCCGGTATTGGTAACGCGGGCAGCGTCGCAAGCCCTCTTTGAGTGAAAGGCCTCGTTTGCGGGGTCTTTTTCCGTTTTTGCCTGGAACTTTCTGCTTCAAAAATGGTTATCTGACAATCGAAACAGGGGGATTTCCATGGGCCAGATCTATCATCTCAACGCCGAGAACGACGAGCTACTATCGGAAGCGGAAAAGGCCTTTGATCTATCGGCCCGCCGGCAGTCAATGTTGAAGAACGTCGTGCAGGAAGCGCCGAAAACGCCGCAGCGGAAACCAATCCTGAAGGCACTAACCGGATTGTTTGAAGCCGACTTCCGCAGCGCCCGACACTAGCCGGAGCGGATCGCGCCTCCGGTAAAGACTGAAGGCGCAACCGCACGATCAGTCGCCGTCGCCCCTGATAAACAGCACGCCGACCAGGCCGAGAACAACGACGCATTGCAAAAGGAACATGGGCCATTCGCTTGACATGACCCATCCTAGCAGGTCGCCCGATTTTGTGCACGGCAATCGGCAAGAATTGGTGGCGGTAAGACAACCGCTCGGGTTGCTTGCAGAAACCTCTCTCGCTGCCTGCTCACCTGGCGTTGGCCCGCGCGACACTGTGGCCAGCGCGTTGCTGGGCTGCACACTATCCCGCTTCATGCCGCGCACCGTACTACCGCATCCGGGGAGCGCGTGTACGGACACGCACAGGGCAACGATCGCGGCTTTTCACATCGTTGCTCCACGTGGGGCAGATGACGAGAACATGATGGCGGTGTCCGATCAATCAACTCGGTCCCCGTCAAAACAGGAGAAATCAGGAGACGCATATCTGGAGGCTTTTCACCGGCCAGCAACAGGAAAGCCCACCTGCCTTTCGCTTTTTCCTTATTAAATCAAATGAAATCAATACACACGGCGAAACGGAAATAATAAAACTTGACTCACCGAACCCGGTAACCTATTTGAGCTTTGGTCGATATTTGTTAGATGACTTTGGTTTTTGCGACTTAGCGCGCAATCGGACGAACTTTCCTTCAGATTCGAACAAAAGCCCTTCCGTAGCGTTTACGGGATGGTTCAACATAATTTGCTAGAGAAAGGGATCGTTATGGCCACTGGCACAGTAAAATGGTTTAACTCCACAAAGGGCTTCGGCTTCATTCAGCCGGACGACGGCAGCCAGGACGTTTTCGTACACGTTTCTGCTGTTGAGCGCGCTGGTATGCGTGGCCTCAACGACGGCCAGAAGATCAGCTTCGAGCTCGTCAAGGACCGCAAGTCCGGCAAGATGTCTGCAGACAACCTGCAGGCTGCTTAATATCAATCTGGCGCGATTATCCGCGCCGGAGAAATGCGCTTCCGCGGTTGACCACGGATGTACTGGCAGGTGTGTCGAAGCGTGTTGTGAAAGGTCGGGTTTTCCCGGCCTTTTTGTTTTTCTGGGTCATGCTTTTCCGGCACCCCGTTTTCAGCACTGTGGTTTTGTTTGGCTGAAACGGCGCTGCACCTTCAAATCGCCTCATCCGCATTGACACTCGCTGCAAACAACAGGAGTCATGCGCATGAAAGCCATCCTCGTTTCTCTTTTGACGGCTGCGGTCCTGGCTTGCTCCGCTCTTTATGCCAGCGCCCAGGATCAGGCGGCCTATAGCGACGACCGCTCAGACGGTCCGGCTCTTGTCCGCTCGCTCTACAATGCCATCAATCGCCATGAATATGCCCGCGCCTACAGCTATTTCAGCAACCCGATCGATAGCTACGAGAGGTTCGTGAACGGCTACGCAAAGACTGTCGACGTTCAGGTCTTGATCGGTTCCGTGACGCAGGAGGGGGCTGCCGGAAGCATCTATGCTCCGGTTCCCGTCGCGATCAAATCGACGGAAAAGGGCGGCAAGGAGAAGATCTTCGCCGGTTGCTACATCACCCGTATCGTCAACGCAGCTATTCAGGAGCCGCCATTCTCGCCGCTGCATATCGAGAGCGCCGAGCTTGAGATGGTCGCAGGCCCCCTGGAAAAAGCGCTGCCGAAAGTCTGCCATTCGCCTTCATAGGCAAGGACAGGATCAGCCGCCCTTTTCGGCCGCCTCGGCCTTGCGTCCGGCCAGGAACTGCCCCCGTTCGAAGATCACCACCACGGTGAGCGCGATCAGGAATGGTACGATCAGGTAGAACAGGCGGAAAATGGCGAGCCCGGCGAGAACGCCGGCCGGGTCCATTTCAGGCAGGGCGGCGATGAACACGAGTTCCAGAACGCCAAGGCCGCCTGGGGCATGCGAGAGAAGTGCGGCCGAGAACGAGGCAAGAAACACGCCGAGAATGATCATGTAACCGGGATTGCCGGCCTCCGGCAGGGCGAAATAGATGATGCCGGCGGCGGCGATCAATTCGACGGGGGCGATCACCAGCTGGCGCAGCGCCAAGGAGGGTTTCGGATATTCGAGCCTGAACCACCTTGTCTGCAACGGCCGGAACCCGACGAGACTGCCGACGATATAGAGCGCTATCAGTGCCAGAATGATCAGGGCGGTGGAAATGGACGCGCCGACCGGCAGGAAGGCCGCGAAACGGGTGGTGATTTCCGGCTCGACCAGAAGCACGATGGCGGCCAGCATCAGCGTTCCCAGCAAGAACGTGAAGGAACAGAAGGCGACGAGGATGCCGGTTTCCCCGGCCGAAAGTCCCTTCGATCCATAGGCGCGATAACGCACGACCGCACCGGAAAAGACCGAGGCCCCAACCGTATGCGACAGCGCATAAGCGGTGAAAGAGCACACGGTGATGAACCAGAGTGAAATCCTGTGCCCGAGATGCTCGAGCGCCAGGTGATCGTAGGCCGCAAGTGCCGCATAGGCGGCAAGCGTCGCGGCTGCGGCCAAGATCCAGCTCTTCAGCGATACGGCTTTCAAGCTCTCCATGAAATCGGCGGCCGAAAGGCCGTGCAGCTCGTGATAGAGGCCATAAAGCGAAAACAGGATCGCCGCGAGCCCGATTACCGGCCAGGCAAGTTTGCGCACCGTTTTCATGAGGCCGTTATTCTTGAAGTCTGTAGCTGGCAAAATGTCATCTGCGCGAAAAGAACACCCCCGACCGGCCCGGTCAAGGGTGCTAACCGTTAACAGCCGTCATGCTCAGGCGGCAAGCGCGTCGAGAATCCGGATCCATGAGCGGATGCCCTTGTGGAAGGACTGCAGCTCGTACTTCTCATTGGGCGAATGAATCCGGTCGTCCGACAGGCCAAAGCCCACCAGCAGCGATTCCATGCCGAGCATCTTCTGGAAGTCGCCGACAATCGGGATCGAGCCGCCCATGCCGATCAGAACAGCCGGTTTCGGCCATTCGTCCGAAAGAGCCGATTTTGCCGTGTTCAGCAGTGCGGAATCGTAGGGCAGCTGGATTGCCGGCGAGCCGCCATGCTTGTGGAACTCGACGGAGCAATCGGCCGGGATTTTTGCGGTGACGTGGGCGCGGAACGCTGCGCGGATTTTTTCCGGATTTTGCGCGCCGACCAGGCGGAAAGAAACCTTGGCGGATGCCTGCGCAGCGATCACGGTCTTGAAGCCTTCGCCGGTATAGCCGCCCCAGATGCCGTTGACCTCCGCCGTCGGCCGCGCCCAGGTCAGCTCCATAACCGAACGGCCCTTTTCGCCCGATGGAATCGACAGGCCGATCTCGCCGAGGAATTTCTCCGTCGTCATGCCCAGCGTGTCCCAGGCGGCCTTGATCTGCGCCGGGGTTTCTTCGACGCCTTCGTAGAACCCGTCCAGCGTGACACGGCCGGTCCCGTCATGCAGCCCGGCGAGGATCTGCGTCAGAATATGGATCGGATTGGCGGCGGCACCGCCGAAATAGCCGGAGTGCAGATCGCGGTCGGCAGCAGTGATGACGATTTCTTCGCCGACAAGGCCGCGCAGGCCAGCCGAGATGGCCGGCGTATCCCGGTCCCACATGTTGGTATCGCACACCAGCGCATAATCGGCCTTCAGCTCTGTGGCATTGGCTTCCAGAAATGGTTTGAGCGACGGCGAACCGGATTCTTCCTCACCCTCGAACAGGATGGTGACTGCGCAGGGTAGCGCACCGTTGATTTCCTTGAAGGCGCGGCATGCCTCGACGAAGGTCAGGAGCTGGCCCTTGTCGTCAGCGGTTCCGCGGCCGGTGATGACCTTGCGGTCGCCGTCCAGTTCCTTGATCGACGGCTCGAAGGGGGATGTGTCCCAAAGATTGAGCGGATCGACCGGCTGGACGTCGTAGTGACCGTAAAAAAGCACGTGCGGCGCACCGGCCTTGCCGGCCGCATGGTGGGCAACCACCATCGGATGACCGGGCGTGTCGCGTACCGAGGCTTCGAAACCCAGGCCCATCAACTCGGCAACCAGCCATTCCGCCGCCTTGCGGCATTCGGCCTTGAAGGCCGGATCGGTGGAGATCGACTGGATGCGCACCAGATCGAACAGCCGGTCGAGGCTTTTGGGGAGATTGTCATCTGCGCGGGAAAGAATGCTGGCCGTGTCTGTCATGTCCGAATCCTTGTTGTCGCGGCGGAACCTAGACAAAGATCGCGGCGGGTTTAAGCAAAATATTCTGATCGAAGGGGCTTCAGCGTTACGGTAACGGTGGAAGCCGTCCGTTCCGTTCTGTATTTGCGATCGCCTTGCGCATGTATTCGAGCATCAGTTCCCGTTCGAAACGCCGGAAACCGGAAAACAGCGACTGATCGGCGGCAAGTGCCGCTTCCTTCGCCTCTGTCTCCATCTCACGGGCCCTGTCGGTGAGAAAAACCTGCTGGGCACGTTTGTCGCTCGGGTGTTTCTTGCGGATGATCAGACCGTCGCGCTCCATCCTGGCCAAAGTATTGGCCATCGTCGCCTGCTCGATATCGAGCCGATCGAGCAATTGCTTCTGGGTCAGCCCTTCCTCGCTCCATAATTCCAGCAGAATGGGAAACTGACCGGGCGCGAAGCCAAGCTTCTGACCTCTCTCCTGCAGCGCGCGGGAAAAGCTTTTTGCCAGAAGGCTAGCCAAGTATGTCGCAGAATCCATACGGTCAAAGGCCATAGGTATGGGTAACTCTCACAAAGCCGGAAAACAAGTTGCATTGCAGGCGATGGACAAGCGCAGCGCATCTTTTCACGCTGATGTGATGCTTTGTCAGCGTCACAAACAAAAACCGCCATGGCGGAGGCGGGGCCACGGCGGTTTTTGGCATAAATTGGACAAAGGCCCGGAGAGGGGGGATAGGCCTTTGTCCTTACATCTGGGTTCGGCGGGGGACGGGCCTTTTCCAGATGACGGCGTGTTCAGGTGCCGTTGGATATCATTTGTGGTGCCAAATGTGGCTTTTCAAGGGAAGGGCCACCCCGGTTGCATTACAAATTGGTAACGTTCCTGTGAGGGCCCTCAGTTTTCCTTGCCCGACAAAAATGATGACGTGTCAGAATGAAATATGGACGCCCAACGCGGCCCGCGCTATCCCTTGTCGCCATGAAAAAAGGTGATCATCTCTTCCTCGTTGACGGCTCCGGATTCATCTTCCGGGCGTTCCACGCCATCCCGCCGCTCAACCGCAAATCGGATGGCCTGCCGGTCAATGCGGTCTCCGGTTTCTGCAACATGCTGTGGAAGCTCTTGACCGATGCGCGCGACACGTCCGTCGGGGTGACGCCGACCCATTTTGCGGTGATTTTCGACTATTCGTCGAAGACCTTCCGCAACGAACTCTATGACCAGTACAAGGCGAACCGCAGCGCGCCGCCGGAGGACCTGATCCCGCAGTTCGGGCTGATCCGGCATGCGACGCGCGCCTTCAACCTGCCCTGCATCGAGAAGGAAGGTTTCGAGGCCGACGACCTGATCGCCACCTATGCGCGGATGGCGGAAGCCACCGGCGCGGATGTGACGATCATCTCCTCCGACAAGGACCTGATGCAGCTCGTCACCGCCAATGTGTCGATGTACGACAGCATGAAGGACAAGCAGATCTCGATCCCGGAAGTGATCGAGAAATGGGGCGTGCCGCCGGAAAAGATGATCGACCTGCAGGCGATGACCGGCGACAGTACCGACAACGTGCCCGGCATTCCCGGCATCGGCCCGAAGACTGCTGCACAGCTTTTGGAGGAATTCGGCGATCTCGAGACGCTGCTTGCCCGCGCCGGCGAGATCAAGCAGCAGAAGCGCCGCGAAAACATCGTCGCCAATGCCGAGCTTGCCCGGCTGTCGCGGCAATTGGTGACGCTGAAGACCGATACGCCGATCGACGTGCCGCTGGATGATTTCGAACTGCACGCACAGGACGGGCCGAAGCTGGTCGCCTTCCTGAAGACCATGGAATTCACCACGCTGACGCGCCGCGTCGCGGCTGCGACCGAGACGGATGCGGATGCAGTCGATGCCGCATCCGTTCCCGTCGAATGGGGTGCGCAGGCACGCGGGCCAGACCTCGACAAAGGGGATGCCGCTTCCCCCCCGGCCCTGTCCCCCGCGACATCGCCGGCGCAAGGAGTTGGCGCAGAGGCGGCATCATCGCCTGCCGCCATACCGGACGGCGGCCCGCTGCCTGCGACACCGCAAAACCTGGCGCAGACCCGCGCCGAACTCTTCGCGACAGCCAAGATCGACCGCAGCACCTATGTGGCGATCCGTGATCTCGAAACGCTGGATGCCTGGATTGCGAGCGCCCGCGAGACCGGGCTTGTCGCCTTCGACACCGAAACCACCTCGCTCGATGCGATGCAGGCAGAGCTTGTCGGCTTCTCTTTGGCCATTGCCGACAACAGCAGGAATCCGTCTGGCACCGATATCCGCGCCGCCTATGTGCCGCTGCTCCACAAGACCGGCGGCAACGACCTTTTCAGCGATGGGGTCAAGCTCGCGCCAGACCAGATCCCGGCCGCAGCCGCGCTGGAGCGGTTGAAGGACCTGCTTGAGGACCCTTCGGTTCTCAAGATCGCCCAGAATCTCAAATATGATTACCTGGTGATGAAGCGCCACGGCGTCAGCATTGTCAGCTTCGACGATACGATGCTGATGTCCTATGTGGTCGACGCCGGCGCCGGCACGCACGGGATGGATTCGCTCTCGGAAAAATGGCTCGGCCATCAGCCGATCCCCTACAAGGATGTCGCCGGCAGCGGCAAGTCTTCCGTCACCTTCGACTATGTCGATATCGACAAGGCAACCGCCTATGCGGCAGAGGATGCCGACGTGACGCTCAGGCTATGGCAGGTGCTGAAGCCGCGTCTCGCCGCCAAGAACCTCAATGCCGTCTACGAGCGCCTGGAGCGCCCGCTGGTGCCGGTTCTGGCGCGGATGGAAGAGCGCGGCATCACCATCGACAAGCAGATCCTGTCGCGGCTGTCGGGTGAACTGGCACAGGGTGCTGCCGGTCTCGAACACGAAATCTACGGGCTGGTCGGCGAGAGCTTCAATATCGGCTCGCCGAAGCAGCTGGGCGATATCCTGTTCGGCCGCCTCGGCCTGCCGGGCGGCGCCAAGACCAAGACCGGGCAATGGTCGACCTCCGCGCAGGTGCTTGAAGAGCTTGCCCTGGAAGGCCACGAACTGCCGCGCAAGATCGTCGACTGGCGCCAGCTGACCAAGCTCAAATCCACCTATACCGACGCTCTGCCGGGCTTCGTGCACCCGGAAACGAAGCGCGTCCACACGTCCTATGCACTGGCCGCCACGACCACAGGGCGTCTCTCCTCCTCCGAGCCCAACCTGCAGAACATTCCGGTGCGGACAGCCGAAGGCCGCAAGATCCGCACCGCCTTTATCTCGACGCCGGGCCACAAGCTGGTCTCGGCCGACTATAGCCAGATCGAGCTGCGCGTGCTTGCCCATGTCGCCGAGATCCCGCAGCTGAAGCAGGCCTTTTCCGACGGCATCGACATTCATGCGATGACGGCATCGGAAATGTTCGGCGTACCGGTCGAGGGCATGCCAAGCGAAATCCGCCGCCGCGCCAAGGCGATCAACTTCGGCATCATCTACGGCATTTCGGCCTTCGGCCTTGCCAACCAGCTGTCGATCGAACGCTCGGAAGCCGGCGAATACATCAAGAAGTATTTCGAGCGTTTCCCCGGCATCCGCGACTATATGGAAAGCACCAAGGTTTTTGCCCGCGAAAACGGCTATGTCGAAACCATCTTCGGCCGCCGGGCACATTATCCGGACATCCGCTCGTCCAATCCTTCACACCGCGCCTTCAACGAGCGCGCGGCGATCAACGCGCCGATCCAGGGTTCGGCCGCCGATATCATCCGCCGCGCAATGGTGAAGATGGAGCCGGCGCTGGAACAGGCCGGGCTTTCGCAACGGGCGCGCATGCTGCTGCAGGTGCATGACGAACTGATCTTCGAGGTCGAGGATGCCGATGTCGAGCAGGCGATCCCGCTGATCGTCTCGGTGATGGAGAACGCGGCCATGCCGGCGCTTGACATGAAGGTGCCGCTCAAGGTCGATGCCCGCGCCGCCCATAACTGGGACGAAGCGCATTGATGGCAAGACGCCGCGACCTGCGTCGCGGCTTTACGGCTATGCTGCAATGAAAACGTTGAATAGTCTCAGGAAACCGTAGGCGTCTCGATGATTGCCGGGACCTGCCGGAAGCTGCCAAACAAACGTTTCAATCCTTCCTTGCCTTCGACCGCCAGATCGAAACGGCGGCCAAAGAGAAGCCACTCGCTGCACAGCCCGCCCATCATCCACCACAGCGCCTTTGTTGCCGATTGGGCCGTCCAGTTTGCATTGAGATACCCCTCGCTGTGTGCCTTGGTGAAAGCGTTCTCCAACAGCGCAACGTGCCTATCATCAACCTCCTGCTGCCGTTCCAGAACCGGCAGGAGATCCTCGCCATAAGGGCAACGCAGGAGAATAGTCAGGATCCGCTGGCGGTGCTCATCCCCGGCCATCTCGTCCAGCCAGTCTCCGGCCGACTTCTCGATATGGCAGAGCACATCGGCGGCCGGCTGCTCGACATCGCGGGCAATCATGTCCTCCACCGGCAAATTTACGGTATTGTAAAGTTCAAGGAAAAGGTCGGTTTTGTTGGAGAAATGCCAATAGATGGCGCCGCGCGTCACGCCGGCTGCCCTGGCGACATCGTCGAGCGATGCGTTGGAAACGCCCTTCTCGAAGAAAACCCGCTCCGCCGCGCCAAGGATGCTGTTGCGGGTCTCTTCCGCCTCGGCTTTTGTTCTGCGCATAACGCCTCCTCCCTCAAGAAAAGGCCCGCCTTGCGGCGGGCCGCTTCCGTTATTCTGCCGGCGTGGCGGCCGTTTCCGCACCGATCGGTTTCAACGTCGTTCTCCGGAACAGCTTCATGATGAACACAAAGAAGACAGGTACGAAGAAGATCGCAAGCACCGTCGCCGAGATCATCCCGCCCATGACACCGGTGCCGATGGCGCGCTGGCTGCCCGAGCTTGCACCGGTGGCAATCGCCAACGGCAGCACGCCGAGCGTGAAGGCGAGCGAGGTCATCAGGATCGGGCGGAAGCGCAGGTGCGCCGCCTCGATGGTGGCATCCAGCAACGGTTTTCCGGCCTCCATCTGCTCCTTGGCGAACTCGATGATCAGGATCGCGTTCTTCGCCGATAGCCCGATGATCGCGATCAGGCCAACCTTGAAGTACACGTCGTTCGGCATATCGCGCAGGGTCACGGCCAGAACGGCGCCGATGACGCCAAGCGGCACCACCATCATCACAGCGACCGGGATGCTCCAGCTCTCATAGAGGGCCGCAAGGCACAGGAAAATCAAGAGGCAGGACAGCGCCACGAGAAGCGGTGCCTGGGTACCCGATGCGATTTCCTCACGCGACTGACCGGTCCACTCATAGCCGAAGCCCGGCGGCAGCTCTGCGAAAAGACGTTCCATTTCGGCGATCGCTTCACCGGAGGAATAGCCCGCATTGGCCTGGCCGCTGATGGGGACGGACGGATAGCCGTTGTAGCCGACCGTCTGGGTCGGGCCGCTTGTCCACTCGATGCTGGAGAAGGCCGACAACGGCACCATGCCACCATTGCTGTTGCGCACGTTGAGCTTCAGCAGGTCGGCCGTCTGCATGCGCCTGTTCTCGTCAGCCTGTACCGTCACGCGCTGAAGACGCCCGGCATTCGGGAAGTCGTTGACGTAGGACGAGCCGAGATTGGTCGAGATCGTCGAATTGATGTCAGCGAAGGCAACACCGAACGTATTGGCCTTTTCACGGTCGATGAGCAGGTTGACCTGTGCCGCATCCGGCAGGCCGTCAACACGAACGCCCGAGATGACCTGGCTTTGCGCCGCAAGGCCCAGAAGCTGGTCACGCGCTGCCGCAAGTGCCGCAGACCCCTGCCCGCCGCGATCCTGCAGGCGGAACTCGAAGCCGTTGGAGGTGCCGAGACCCTGGATCGGCGGCGGCGACAGCGCAAAGCTGATCGCATCCTTGATCTGGGACATGGCGCCCGACGCCCGGCCGGCAATAACGGAGGCAACATCGTTCGGTCCACGCTCCGACCAGTCCTTCAGCGTCACGAAAGCGAGGCCGGCATTCTGGCCGGTACCGGAGAACGAGAAGCCGCTGATGGCGATGATGCGTTCGACAGCCGGCTCATTGCTGAAGATCGCTTCCGTCTGCTCGATAACCTCGGTCGTGCGGTTTCCGGTGGCTTCCGACGGCAACTGCATGCTGACGATCACGAAGCCCTGGTCTTCATCCGGAAGGAAGGACGACGGCAACTGCATGAACAGATAGACGAGCCCGCCGAGCAGCACGACATAGATCAGCATGAAGCGCCATGTGCGCGTGACCATGGCGGCGACCCAGCCGCTATAGCCGTGCGAGGCTTTGTCGAAGCCACGATTGAACAGGCCGAAGAAGCCGCGCTTGGCGTGATGATGCCCCTTCGGAACCTGCTTGAGGAAGCTGGCGCACAGTGCCGGCGTCAGCGTCAGGGCAAGCAGCGCCGAGAACAGGATCGAGACCACCATGGTCAGCGAGAACTGCTGGTAGATGACGCCGACGGCGCCCGGGAAAAAGGCCATCGGAATGAACACGGCCGACAGAACCAGCGTGATGCCGATGACGGCGCCCGTGATCTGCTTCATCGCCTTGCGGGTCGCTTCCTTTGGCGTCAGACCTTCCTCGGACATGATGCGTTCGACGTTTTCGACGACGATGATCGCATCGTCGACGAGAATGCCGATGGCAAGCACCATGCCGAACATCGTCAGAACGTTGATCGAGAAGCCCATGGCCAGCATGGCCGCACACGTACCCAGCAAGGCGACGGGAACGACGAGCGTTGGAATGATCGTGTAGCGGATGTTCTGCAGGAACAGGAACATCACCAGGAACACCAGCGCCACGGCTTCGAGCAGCGTATGCAGAACCTTTTCGATCGAGATCGCCACGAACGGCGACGTATCGTAGGGAACGGAATATTCGACGCCCTGCGGGAAGAAGGTCGCCAGCTCATCCATGCGTGCCTTGATGGCCGTGGAGGTGGCAAGCGCGTTGCCGGTCGGCGTCAGCTGCACGCCGATAGCGGCGGACGGCTTGCCGTTCAATCGTGTCGAGAAGCTGTAATCCTGACCGCCGATCTCTATGCGTGCGACATCGCGCAGACGGACGGAGGAACCGTCGAGATTGGCGCGCAGGACAATCGCGCCGAATTCTTCAGCCGAGGTGAGCTGGCCCTTGATCAGCACCGGGGCACTGATCTGCTGGGTGATCGGGTTCGGCTGCGCGCCGATACTGCCGGATGCGACCTGGGCATTCTGCGCGGCGATCGCGGTATTGATATCGCCAGCCGTCAGGTTGAGGCCACGCATCTTGTCCGGATCGAGCCAGATGCGCATGGCGCGCTCTGTCGCAAACATCTGGGCCCGGCCGACACCTTCGACACGCTGGATTTCGTTGAGCACGTTGCGGCTGAGATAATCGCCGAGCGAGACCGCATCCATGGACCCGTCGGTGGATGTCAGCGCGAGGATCATCAGGAAGCCGGAGCCGGCCTCTTCGACCTCGATGCCCTGCTGGCGCACGGCATCGGGCAGGCGCGCCTCGACGCGGCGAACGCGGTTCTGCACGTCGATCGAGGCATCGCCGGAATCGGTGCCCGGCGTGAAGGTCACGCTGATCGATACACTGCCGGCGGCGCTGGACGTGGACGAGAAATACTGCATGCCCTCGATGCCGTTCAGCTCATTTTCGATGAGCCGCGTCACGCTCTGGTACGTTTCTTCCGACGACGCGCCGGGATAGCTGGTGTTGATGGAGATCTGCGGTGGCGCGACGTTCGGATACTGCGAAATCGGCAGCAGCGGCAGCGCGATGATGCCGGAGATCATGATGAAAAGCGCGACGACCCACGCAAAGATCGGCCGGTCGATAAAGAAACTAGGCATCGATCAGATCCTCACTTCGCCTGTTCGGCGGGCTTGGCGTCTTCCGCCGGCTTGGCCGCAGCGCCGTCCGTGCCTGTCTGTTCAGCGGCAGGCTTCGCGTCGGCGGGCTGGGCATCGGCTGCGGGCTTGGCACCGGCGGACTTCCAGTCCGCCGGTTCGACGGGCGCACCCGGGCGAACCTTCTGGAAGCCTTCGACGATGACCTTCTCGCCGGCCTTCAGACCGTCGCGGATGATCCACTGATCGCCAAGAACAGTGCCGGCAGACACGGTGCGCAGCTCGGCCGTCTTGTCGTCCTTGACGACATAGACCTGAGCATTGCCCGATGTATCGCGCTGAACGGCCTGGGTCGGCACGGCGATGGCATTTTTCTCGACGCCCTGCTCGACCAGCACGCGCACGTACATGCCGGGCAACAGATCGCCATCCGGATTGGGGAATTCGCCGCGCAGCGTAACCTGGCCGGTCGTCTCGTCAACGGCGGCTTCCGAAAACAGCAGCTTTCCGGCATGCGGATAGGGACTGCCGTCGTCCATGACCAGATTGACCCTGGCTTCGTTCTTGTCATCCGCCAGTGCACCGTCCTGCAGCGCCTTGCGCAGGCGGATGAGATCGGTCGCGGACTGGGTAAAGTCGGCGTAGACCGGATCGAGCTGCTGGATCGTTGCCAGGTTTTCAGATCCGTTGGCGCTGACAAGCGCGCCTTCGGTGATCAGCGCACGGCCGATACGGCCGCTGATAGGGGCCGTCACATTGGTATATTGCAGATTGAGCTGGGCCGTGGCGAGACCCGCCTGCGCAATCGCCACATCGGCATCGGCCTGCGCCAGTTGCGCGATCGCGTCGTCATAGGTCTGGCCGGTGGCGACTCCGGATTTTTTCAACTGTTCCTGGCGGTCGGCCGCCTGCTTGGCCTGTAGCTGGACCGCCTTTGCCCGGCGCAGCGTCCCTTCCGCACTTTCGACCTGAACCTTGAACGAGGCCGGATCGATCCGGTAGAGCACATCGCCGGCGTTGACCTGCGAGCCCTGCTCGAACACGCGCTCGATGACGATGCCGGTGGCGCGCGGGCGCACTTCGGAAATGCGGGTCGAGGCGATACGCCCCGGCAGATCGTTGGTGATCGGCAGCGATTCGGTTTTCGTGGTAATCACCGAGACCTGCGGCGGCGGATAGGACGGGGCCGCCTGCGTCTCGCTGTCGTCCTTCTGGCAGCCTGAAATAATCGCCAGTGCAGCCACTGTTGCAGCCAATATCGGTCGGTACATCCGCATCTTTGGTTCCATATGCAAAGACCAGCCGCACGGCTGACGGTCTTTCTCAAAGACGTCAGCTGCAGCTGGAGTTTCATGAAAATCAATGTGATACGGAGGTTTTCCGGGAGAGATTCACCTACGCATCAATTATACAAACAGATACGTATGTTAAAATCAGAGGCAACGCAAGCCGATGATGCAGCGCACAATAAAACGTTACCAAACGACAACTTTCGTCATCGTTCGGAAACGAAATGCGGCATGGATCAGCGCAGAACCCGGTCGTCGGCACCAAAACGATGCATGGAGGCCTTGTCCGGCGTCGCATAGACCACATCATCGACATCGTATTGATGCTCGCCGAACAGCCGGACCGTCAAAAGGCCGGTGACCTCGGTTTCCAGATAGAGAATCGTATCGGCACCGAGATGCTCGACATGAATGACCTTGCCCTTCCAGTCGCCGTTTTCGCGCGACAGGGTGATGTGCTCCGGGCGGATGCCGACGGTCTTTGCCGCGGCATCGCCGAGCCTGCCTGCCTCGATGAAGTTCATCTGCGGCGAGCCGATGAAGCCGCCAACGAACGTATTCGCCGGCTTGTTGTAGAGTTCCATCGGCGAACCGATCTGCTCGATCTGACCGGCATTGAGCACGACGATCTTGTCGGCCAGCGTCATCGCCTCGACCTGATCATGCGTCACATAGATCATCGTTGCCTTCAGGCTGCGGTGCAGCCGGGCGATTTCGAGGCGCGTGTTGACGCGAAGGGCGGCGTCGAGATTGGACAGCGGCTCGTCGAACAGGAACAGCTTGGGTTCGCGCACGATGGCGCGGCCAATGGCGACGCGCTGGCGCTGGCCGCCGGACAGTTCGGCCGGACGGCGGGCGAGATAAGGCTCCAGCGACAGCATGCTTGATGCCTTGGCGACCTTGGCATCGACCTCTGTCTTGGGTGCGCCCATCTGCTTCAGGCCAAGGCCCATATTGTCCTTCACCGTCAGGTGCGGATAGAGCGCATAGGACTGGAACACCATGGCGATGCCGCGCTTGGCCGGCGGTGTGGTGACCACCTCCTGCCCGTCGATCTGGACGCTGCCGGAGGTCGCATCCTCAAGACCCGCGATAACCCGCAGCAAGGTGGATTTGCCACAGCCGGACGGCCCGACGAAAATGACGAACTCGCCGTCCTTCACCTCGAGGTCGATGCCCTTCAAGACTTCGTGATTGCCGAAGGCCTTGCGGATGGATTTCAGTTGAAGTGATCCCACGTGAGGCGCCTTTTCGTTGTCGCATATGCCCTTCGTCCCGCTGACAGGCAGCGGAACAGGACATGCTTCGTTATAGTTTGACCGGCTTGCCGGTCCGCACGCTCTCATCTGCCGCAAGGCAGATGCGCAGCGACTGGACGGCATCATCCATGTGTCGTTCGAGATTGATGTTTTCGGTGATGGCTTTCAGCACATAGGCCTGCTCGAGATCGCAGAGTTCCTGATGTCCCGGTTCACCGTCCATCGTCAGGTCTTCGTCCTTGTGAACGAACTTGCCGTCCGCGCCGGTTTCAGCCTTGTGAACGCGAATGACGGCGGTCTTCGTGTGCGTGTCGATGTCGTCGGACTTGGCATTCGGATCCATGACGATCGAGACCGAACCATTGGGCGACATCACGTCCTTCACGAAGAAGGCGGTCTCCGAGATCATCGGACCCCAGGCGGCTTCATACCAGCCGAGCGACCCGTCTTCGTAGAGCACCTGCAGATGACCGTAATTGTACATGTCATCAGCAATTTCGTTCGACAGACGCAGGCCCATGCCGCGCACTTCAACGGCCTTGGCATCGGTGATCTGGCACATGACATCGACATAATGCACGCCGCAATCGACGATCGGCGGCGTCGTCTGCATCAACGACTTGTGCGTCATCCATGTCGGCCCGCTGGACTGCTGATTGAGGTTCATGCGGAAGACATAGGGGCCGCCGAGCTTGCGGGCTTCGGAGATCAGCCGGATCCAGGACGGGTGATGGCGCAGAATGTAACCGACCACCAGTTTCTTAGCCGCCTTCCTCGCGGCCGCCACGACGCGCTCGGCATCGGCGACCGTCGTTGCCAGCGGCTTTTCGATGAAGACATCGCAACCTGCCTCAAACGCCATGACCGCATAATCGGCATGGCTGTCGGAATAGGTGCAGATCGAGCAGAGATCGGGCTTCAGCTGCTGCAGAGCCGCCGCGAAATCCGGATGGATCGTGTAGCCGGCAAGCTCCGGCGCCAGCACCGGCTTGGAGCGGTTGACGAGGCCGACGATCTCGAAGCCGGGATTGTTGTTATAGGCCAGCGCATGGCTGCGGCCCATATTGCCGAGACCGGCGACGAGGACGCGAACGGGTTTGCTCATTACTTGACGGCTCCTGCGGTAATGCCGCGGATCAGCTGCCGCGAGAAGATGACGTAGAGAACAAGAACCGGGAAGATCGCCAGCGACAGGGCGGCGAGAACCGCGTTCCAGTTGGTGACGAACTGGCCGATAAACACCTGAGAACCGAGCGTGACGGTCTTGGTGGCTTCTCCAGGGGCAAGAATCAGCGGGAACCAGAGGTCGTTCCAGATCGGGATCATCGTGAAGACGGCGACGGTTGCCATCGCCGGGCGAACCAGCGGCAGCACCAGCCGGAAGAAGATCGCATATTCCGACAGGCCATCGATACGCCCTGCATTCTTCAGGTCATCCGAGACCGTGCGCATGAATTCCGACAGGATGAAAATCGCCAGCGGCAACCCTTGCGCGGTATAGACGAGGATCAGCGCCGTCAGCGTGTTGACCAGACCCGCCGCGACCATGCCCTGCAGGATGGCGACGGTGCCGAGACGGATCGGGATCATGATGCCGATGGCCAGATAGAGCCCCAGCAGCGTATTGCCGCGGAAGCGATATTCCGACAGCGCGAAGGCTGCCATGGCGCCGAACAGCAGTGCAAAGAAGATCGATACGACCGTGACGATCAGGCTGTTCTGGAAATAGCCGATGAAATCGCCCTGTTTCAACACCGTCGTATAACCGACCAGGCTGAACGTTTCCGCCGTCGGCAAAGCCAGCGGCGTGCGGAAGATCGCGTTCTTGTCTTTCAGCGAGTTGAGGATCGTCAGGACGACTGGAAACAGCGCGATCACGGTATAACCTGCCAGCGCCAGGTGAACGAAGCCGGAGCGCAGCGGCGAGATGCGTGCTTTTGACATGGGTCCGTTCCCCTTAGAACTGGTAGCGGCGAACGCGCCGCTGGATGCCGAAGAGATAAAGCGAGACGCCGGCAAGGATGATCAGGAACATCACGGTGGCGATGGTTGCCCCCATCGAGCGGTCACCGAGCTGCAGCTGGAAGCCGAAGAAGGTGCGGTACAGCAAGGTTCCGAGAATGTCGGTCGCCCCGTCCGGCCCGGCCAGCGCGCCCTGCACCGTGTAGATCAGGTCGAAGGCATTGAAATTGCCGACGAAGGTCAGGATCGAGACCATGCCGATCGCGGGCAGGATCAGCGGCAGCTTGATCTTCCAGAACTGGCTCCAGCCGGTGATGCCATCGCATTCGGCGGCTTCGATCACTTCGTCCGGGATATTCAGAAGGGCGGCATAGATCAGCATCATCGGAATGCCGACATTCTGCCAGACGGAGATCAGCGACACCGTGATCAGCGCCGAGCCCGGCTTGCCGAGCCACGGTCCGAAGAAGGCCTTCAAGCCGACGAGATCCATGAAGAACGGCGTAATGCCCCAGATCGGCGACAGGATCAGCTTCCAGATAAAGCCGACGATGACGAAGGACAGGATCGTCGGCATGAAGATCGCCGTCCGATAGAAAGTGGCAAGCCGGAGCTTGGGGATCGACAGCATGGCGGCGAGCGCGATGCCGAGCGGATTCTGCACCAGCATGTGGATCGTAAAGAAAATGAAGTTGTTCTTCAGCGCCCGCCAGAAATCAGCTGCCCAGCGCTCTTCACCAAACAGGACCTGGAAATTGGCGAGCCCGACGAAGGTCGATTGCCCATCCACGGTGTTGTAGAGCGACAGGCGCAACGTTTCGATCAGCGGCAGGATCATCACGGCGGAATAGACGATGAAGGCCGGCAACAGGAAAACGAGGATATGCCAACGTCTCGGTCGTGCCGAAATTTGAATGTTGTCCTCAGACGATATGGCGCTGCTCATGGCTTCTGCCGCTCCGACCCGTTTTTCGTCGATCGCCGCGCTATGCGGCAAGGCCTGCGCTGCCGGTCCCCACGGCGCACGCCATCACCAGCGCGCCTAAAAGGTGCTGGCAGGATGTGATTTCAGATTACATGTTTTCGGCTGGACACTTTGCTTTTTCGCAGAAGAACGTCCGGCACCAAAGTGCAGCCCCTCATCCGCCCTTTCGGGCACCTTCTCCCCGTGAACGGGGAGAAGGGACAAGCCGCAAATTCCGGTAATCCCCTCTTCCCGCATGCGGGGAGAGGGTTAGGGTGAGGGGCAGTTCCCCACGACCCCAAATTTTACTTGGCAGGCTTGTACCAGCTGTCGAGGCCCTTCTGCAGCTTTTCGGCGGCAACTTCCGGCGTATCGGTGCCGTTGATGACGTTTGCCGATTCAACCCAGGTCTCGTTCTCGAGGTTAGGTGTGCCGCGCGACAGGATCTGGTAGGTCGAGCGGATGGTCGGCTTGCACTTTTCGCGCCAGGACACGAATTCCTGTGCGAGCGGATCGGCCATCTTCACCGGTGTCGAATTCAGGCTGAAGAAGCCCGGCAGCGAGTTGGCATAGATGTCGGCGAATTCCGGCGAGGCGATCCAGCTGAGAAGCTTCTTGGCTTCTTCCGGATGCGCGCTCTTGGCATTCAGGCCAACGCCGATGTCGTTGTGGTCGGAGATGTAGCAAGCGTCGCCTGCAGCCTTAACCGGCGGCGGGAAAGCGCCCATCTTGAACTGGGCCTGCGTGTTGAACAGGCCGATTTCCCACGAGCCGGACGGGTAGATGGCGGCGCGGCCGAGCGTGAAGAGGTTCTGGCTGTCCGGATAGGTCTGGGCTTCGAAACCGTCGCCGAGGTAATCCTTCCACTTGGCAAGAACCTTGTAGGGCTCGACCCAATCCGCGTCGGTCAGCTTCTGTTCGCCCTTGATCAGGGCAGCGCGGCCTTCTTCACCCTTCCAGTAGGTCGGGCCGATGTTCTGGTAGCCCATGGTGGCGGCTTCCCAGAGATCCTTCGTGCCCATGGCGAGCGGGATATAGGTGCCGTCAGCCTTGATCTTGTCGAGGGCTGAGAAGAACTCGGCTTCCGTTGCCGGGATCGCGATGCCGAGCTTGTCGAAGGCGTCCTTGTTGTAGATGAAGCCGTGGATAACTGATGCCATCGGCACGCAGAACGCAGCCGAACCGTCGTCCGTCGTCCAGGCGGCCTTGGCGACCGGCGAGAAGTTTTCCATGCCCGGCAGCGCGGTCAGGTCGGCGAGATGCTTCTTGTTGTAAAGTTCGAGCGACGCATCGAACGGGCGGCAGGTGACGAGGTCACCAGCCGAACCGGCGTCGAGCTTGGCATTCAGCGCTGCATTGTACTCGGTCGGCGCGGTCGGCGCGAAGACGACCTTGATGCCCGGGTTCTTGGCTTCGAAAGCCGGAATGAGTTTTTCCTGCCAGATGGTCAGGTCGTCGTTGCGCCAGCTTTCAATCGTCAGCGTGACGTCTTCAGCATGCGCCAGCCCGGCAGAGCCGAGGATGCTGGATGCAAGCAGCAAGCCCTTCAAGGTAGTGCGGGTCATTACGTTCTCCCTCATTATGCGCCATTTTTGGCGCGGTTTTAGAACCCTTGGTTTCAATGTGCCGCGACGGCAGACAAAGCGCGGCGCAAGTTTTGACCGGCCTCAGTAAGCGCTGCTTGTGCAGCGGCCACGTCTTTTGCCCCAGAGCCAAGAAGAATGGCGATCTTTACCGAACCGGACGACGTCGTGAGATAGCGGCCTGCTTCCGTGGCGCCGATCCCTGCAATATCGGAAACGATGCGGATGGCGCGGCCGCGCAGCTTCGCATTGTCGGCCTTCAGGTTGACCATATGTCCATCATAGACATGACCAAGATGGATGCCGACGAGCGTGGAAAACATATTGAAGGCGATCTTTTGCGCCGTGGCGGCGCCCATGCGGGTTGATCCGGAGATGATCTCCGGCGGCGTCTGCAGGAGGATGGCAACGTCGGCATTCTGGAACAGCACGGCACCGGGATTGTTGGCCATGGCAACAACCCTTGCGCCGCGTTCGCGGGCTTCATCAGCCGCAGCCAGGGCATAGGGCGTGGAGCCGCTGGCGGACACCGAGATCAGACAATCGCCAGCACCGATGCCAGCCTCGCGCACATCCTTGCGCGCCAGTTCCATATCGTCTTCGTAGCCACCGGCAAGATCGGTCAGGCTCGCGGCGCCGCCGGCGAGAAGAACGACGATCTTGTCGAGTGCAATTCCATAGGTGCCGGGCAATTCCAGCGCATCGGTCATGGCCATCAAACCCGAGCTGCCAGCACCGGCATAGGCCAGGCGGCCACCCTTGGAGAGAACGTCTGCAGCGATCTGTGCGGCAGCGGCAATCGATTCAATGGCCCCATCGACAGCCTTGGCTGCTGCCTGCTGGCCGGACGCAAGCAGACGAAGGGCAAGCGCCGGATGCATCACATCCAGTCCCATCGCCTTGTCATGACGCTCTTCTGTCTTCACTGACGGCATACGTTCAATCTCCTCTGCGCAAATTAATGCCAAAAAAATACCAATTGTCTAGGAAAAATTAACTTCTGACCAAAGAAAATTTTAGACTTCTGAAATAATTTATATATTTCAAATTGTTAATCGATAATTCCAATTAAAGACCAAAATCCTCTTGGTAAATGGTATTTTTTTGGTATCATTTTTCTCGGAGGTATCCATGCCACATTACATTCTGGGAATCGACGGTGGGGGCACAAGCTGCCGCGCGGCTGTAGCGGGCGCCGATGGGCGCATCCTCGGGCGCGGCAAAAGCGGCGCCGCCAACATCCTGACCGATCCCGACAATGCCCTGATCCACATTGTCGGCGCGGCCACGGCTGCGTTCGAGGAGGCAAATATCGCTCCCTCGGAGATCGCCTCGGCCTGCGCCCTGGTCGGGGTTGCCGGCAGCAATGTGGGCGATGCCGTCCACTATGTGAAGGAACGCCTGCCATTCGCCAAGGCCGACATCGAATCCGACGGGCTGATCGCTTTACAAGGCGCTTTAGGCGATAGCGACGGCGCCGTGGCCATCCTCGGCACCGGTTCCATCTATATATCCCGCCAGGGAGACGAGGTCCGGTACATCGGCGGGTGGGGCTTCCAGATCGGCGATCTCGGTAGCGGCGCCCGTCTCGGCCACACGCTTCTGCAGGAAAGTGTGCTTGCCTTCGACCGGATTCATCCCTCCTCGCCGCTGACGGATGCCGTCATGGCCGAGTTCAACAACGACCCGCGCGACGTGGTGGAATTTGCCCGCGCTGCACGGCCCGGCGATTTCGGCCGCTTTGCGCCCAAGGTTTTCGACTATGCGAGCCGGAAGGATCCGGTCGCGATTGCGCTGCTACGCAGCAATGCGCAAACCATTGACGAAGCATTGGACGCCGTGGTCGCGCAGGGCAGCCGCAGGCTCTGCCTGCTCGGCGGTCTGGCTCCGATCTATCGCCCATGGCTCGCAGAGCGGCATCAGCCTTTGTTCATGGAACCGGAAGCGGATGCCTTGACCGGCTCGGTTGCGCTGGCAGCCAAGCGCTTTGCGGCGGGATTTGCGGCATGACCCAGCACCTTGAGGCCATATTGCCGCTGGACGGACTGCAGGCCGGGGGCTCCGGTCCACTCTATCTCAAACTGCGGCAATCGCTGGAAGAGGCTATCCTGTCGGGAAAGCTCAATCACGGCGATGCCCTGCCGCCGGAACGGGATCTGGCCGACTATGCCAGCATCAGCCGCGTGACGGTGCGCAAGGCCGTCGACGATCTGGTCAGGGACGGGTTGCTGGTGCGCCGCCACGGCTCCGGAACCTTTGTCGTCAAGCCGGTGAGCCGCGTTCAGCAATCGCTGTCGCGCCTGACATCGTTTACCGAAGACATGTCGCGCAGGGGGTTGGTCACCACGGCGCAATGGATCGAGCGGGGGCTGTATCATCCCTCTCCGGATGAAATGATGGCGCTTGGCCTGCCCCCGGATGCGCTCGTCGCGCGGCTTGGCCGGTTGCGCATTGCCGACGATATGCCCCTTGCAATCGAGCGGGCCAGTGTTTCCGCAGAATTCCTGCCGGACCCCATCCGGGTCGGCACCTCGCTTTACGCGGAACTCGACAAGACCAAATCGCGGCCGGTGCGCGCCGTGCAGCGCATTTCCGCCTGCAGCCTGAAAGACCCGGATGCGGCCATGCTTGGCGTGCCGGCCGGCTCCGCCAGTCTGTCTATCGAACGCATCTCCTACCTCGCCTCCGGCCGCGTGGTGGAATTCACCCGCTCGCTCTATCGGGGCGATGCCTATGATTTCGTCGCCGAACTGACCTTGTCGGATTCCTGAGAGCGACCCAAAGCAAGAAAGACCTGATCATGCAAACCAACATGCGGCGCGAAATCAACGAAATCCCGGAAGCAGCAGCCCGCCTTCTTGAGCAATCCAAGGCAGCGGTCAAAGAAACCGGCGCAGCGCTCCGCGCCAAAGACCCGGCCTTTGTCGTGACGATCGCCCGTGGTTCGTCCGATCATGCCGCCTTGTTCCTGAAATACGCGATCGAACTGTCGACGGGACGGCCGGTTGCCTCGCTGGGCCCGTCGCTTGCCTCGATCTACGGCGCGAAGATGCAGCTTCAAGGCGCTGCATCGATCGCCATTTCGCAATCCGGCAAGAGCCCGGACATCGTGGCGATGGCCGAGGCTGCGACCAAGGCCGGCGCGGTAACGATCGCCCTCACCAACACCCTGCCCTCGCCGATCTCGGAAGCCAGCACCCATCCGCTCGATATTCTCGCCGGACCGGAAATCGCCGTCGCCGCGACAAAGTCCTATGTCAATTCGATCGTTGCCGGCCTCGCCATCCTCGGCGAATGGACCGGTGACGCCGCCCTGCAGCGCGCGGTCGCCGATCTGCCCGCCCAGTTTGCCAAGGCCGTGAAGCTCGACTGGCAGCCGCTGGCAGACGAACTCGGCGATGCGGAATCGCTGTTCGTGCTCGGCCGCGGCCCAGCGCTGGCGATTGCCAGCGAAGCAGCGCTGAAATTCAAGGAAACGTCCGGCATGCACGCCGAGGCCTATTCGGCGGCCGAAGTGCTGCACGGCCCCGTGGCGCTGGTCGAAAAACGCTTCCCGGTGATCGGTCTTGCAGCGCGCGACGCCGCCGAAGGCTCCGTCGCCGGCATTCTCGATGGGCTGAGCGCCAAGGGCGCCCTCGCCTTCGTCACGTCTGCCGAAGCCAAGGCAACCAAGACCCTTCCATTCGTCGCGACGGGACATCCGATCACCGATGCGCTGGCCTTGATCATCCCGTTCTACGGCTTCGTCGAATCCTGGTCTCGGTCGCGCGGCCTCAACCCGGATGCGCCCGTTGCTCTCAAGAAGGTTACGGAAACGAGATGACCACACAGAGAGCGATCGCCGGGGCCCGGATTTTCGACGGCCTGTTCTGGCACGACGATCAGGCCCTGCTTCTCGACGGCGGCACGATCACCGGCATTTTGCCGGAGAGCGACCTGCCGTCCGGCACCCAAACGATCAGCGCCGACGGGCAGTTGCTGGTGCCGGGTTTCATCGATCTGCAGGTGAACGGCGGCGGCGGCGTGATGCTGAACGACCGCCAGGACGCTGACGCCATCCGCACGATCTGCGCGGCGCATGCAAAGTTCGGCACCACCGCCCTGCTCCCGACCCTGATAACCGACACGTTCGAGGTCCGCGCCCGTGCGATTGCGGCAGGCCGGCAGGCCAAGGCGGAAAAGGTACCCGGATTCCTTGGGCTTCATCTCGAAGGGCCGCACCTTTCCGTTGCGCGCAAGGGTGCGCATGATCCGGCGCTGATCCGGCCGATGGATCAGGCCGATCTGGATGCGATGCTCGCCTGCGCCGGGGTCTTCGATGCCATGATGGTCACCGTCGCACCGGAAAACACCACGATGGATCAAGTGAAGGCGCTCGCGGCAACCGGCATCATCGTCAGCCTCGGCCATACGGATGCCGGCTACAAGACAATCATCGACTATGCCAAGGCCGGCGCCCGTACCGTTACCCATCTGTTCAATGCGATGAGCCCGCTTGGGCATCGCGAACCGGGCGTCGTCGGCGCGGCTCTCGATATCGGCAGCCTGCACGCGGGCATCATTGCTGATGGCTTCCATGTCGATCCGGCTTCGATGGGCATTGCGCTGCGATCCAAGAGCGGCCCGGGCCGGATCTTCATCGTCACCGATGCAATGTCGACGATCGGTTCCGACCAGACCAGCTTCTTGCTCAACGGCCGGGAGATTTTCCGCAAGGACGGCCGCCTGACGCTGGCCGACGGCACGCTGGCAGGTGCCGACATTGACATGCTCGCCTCGGTGCGGTTTGCCCATGAAAGGCTGGACCTGCCGCTCGATGAAGCGCTGCGCATGGCATCGGCCTATCCCGCTGATGCGGCTGGCGTCGCCGCTCGAAAAGGGCGGCTCCTGCCGGGTCTGGATGCGGACTTCGTGCTTTTGACGGAGGGCCTCGATATGGCCTCGACATGGATCGGCGGCCACTGCGTGTTCCAGGCATAGTCTTACCGGATATCAGGGCGTGGCGGTCAGCCGCGCCTTCAGTGCCCGCACTGCCTGTTCGTCCGTTTGCCTGGCGCTTGCCGAAACGAAGCCGAGCGACACCAGCCTGGCATCATGAGCCGGATTCTCCACCGAACAGGACGAATGCACTTCGCTCACGCAAAGACGCGACAGCAGTCCGCCGACCGTCTCCAGCGTCACCCCGGAGCCGGGCATGATGGAGACGCGGCCCCTGGCATCGGCGACAATCGCCGCCAGCGCATCGACACCGTCAGGGGCTCGTTTCACGCCGCCGGATGTCAGGATACGCTCGAAGCCGAGGTCTACCGCGATCTCGACCGCCTCGGTAAAGTTCGGCACCAGATCGAAGGCGCGATGCAGGGTCAGGCCCAATCCATGCGCGTGATCCACCAGCGTCCGCAAGGCCTCTGTATCCAGGCTCCCGTCGGGGCGGCTCGCGCCGAGAACAACACCGGCAAGACCCGCTGACCGGGCGGCGTCGATTTCGACGCGCATCACATCCATGTCGCCGGCATCAAAAACAAAACTCCCCGGCCTTGGCCGGATCATCGCATAGACCGGAATATCAACTTTCCCCGAAAGCGCCATCAGGCCCGGCGACGGCGTCAGGCCGCCGACCGACAGAGCCGAGCACAGTTCGATGCGATCGGCGCCGCCATCAACCGCGGCCCGAAGACCGGCCGCATCCTCGACGCAAACTTCCAGAAGAATACTCGTCATTGCGCGTCTCCTGCGAGACCGAGAACGGCTGCGCCGATCAGGCCGGGTTCGATCCGGCATTCACCCGGCACCACCAGCGGCCGGTCGAATTTTCGCAGGATCCGCGCCCGCACAGCCTTGTCGATCTCGGCAATCAGCGGCGTCACATTGGACAGACCGCCGCCGACCGGGACGATCGTTGCGCCGGTGATATTGACCGTCAGTGCCAGCGGCGAACTGATGAGATCGACGAGCACATCAATGGTCCGGGCTGCCTCAGTATCGCCGTTTTGCCAGAGCGTGGTGATCTCATGGCTTGGCAAGCTCTTTCCGTGCAAGGTCAGGTGCAAACGCTCCATGCCACGGGCGCCGCCGATCGTATCGACGCAGCCCCGCTGGCCGCAGCCGCAATCGAAAACGGGAATCGCGACGGGCGGCGTACCGGCGGCTGAGGCGACCGCCGGGCCATGGCCCCATTCGCCGGCAAAACCGCCCTCCGCATTGATGAGCCGGCCATCGACCACAAGACCGCCACCGACGCCGGTGCCGAGAATGGCCCCCAGTACGATCCGGTAGCCGCGGCCGGCACCGGCACCGGCCTCCGCCAGCGCGAAACAGTCGGCATCATTGGCGATCAGTACCGGCAGCCCAAGCAAAATGGACAGCTCCGCACCAAGCTTACGCCCGTCGATGCAGGGAATATTGGCGCATTTGATCGCCTGCGTCTCCGGGTCCACAACACCCGTAATCGATATGGCGATACGAGCCGGCGTTTCGCCGGCTTCCGCGATGACGTCGCGAAGCGTATCGACAAAGGCATCGAAATCATCGAGTGGCGTGACGCGGCGCTCAAGCGGTTCGATCCGGTCCGCTGCATGGGCAACAGCACCCTTGATGGCCGAGCCGCCAATGTCGAAACAGACGATCATGCGTCACCCCGGATGACGGCTTCGGCCGAGAGCGATGCCGACATCAGAGCCTCGTCCTGATTTTTCTGGCCGGACAGCAGGAACCCGACCGGCATGCCGGCATCGCCTGTGCCGCACGGGATCGAGACGCCGCAGCCATCGAGGAAATTGCCGATCGACGTGTTGCGCAACGTCCTACCGTTGATCTTGAAGAACAGGTCGTCATCGGCAAGCAGCGGTGCGATCGGCGGCGCCACGTGCGGCACCGTCGGGTGGACGATGAGTTCGCCGGGCTCCAGGCTATCCGCAAAGGCGCCGATCAGCCGCTGGCGCGCATCGGCGATGGCGATGTAGTCGGGCATGGTGATCTTTTCGCCCAGCCGGGTGCGGGCGACGACGCGCTGGTCCATGCGCGCAGCCTCCGGCCCTTCCAGCCGGGCCTTGTGAAGCGCGAACGCCTCGGCAGTGACCAGTGCGCCATGGCGTGCGCCGATCTCGAAAATCTCGGCAAAAATCGGGAAGGCGCGACGCCGGATCCGGGCACCGGCCTTTTCCAGCCGTGACACCGCAGCTTCAAATGCCGCCACGACGCCCGGTTCGGCATTATCGAAAACGACGGTTTCGGGAATGACCAGCTTCAGACCGCGCAAATCCGTCCCGCCAATATCGGGTGCAGTGCGTCCGCGCATGGCGGCGTCTATCCAGATCGCATCTTGAACAGTGCGGCAGAGCGGTCCGAGCGAGTCGAGGCTTTTCGCCAGCGGGAAGACACCTTGCATCAAATACCGGCCGCGCGTCGCCTTGTAGCCGACGATGCCGTTGAACGCGGCGGGAATGCGAATCGAGCCCCCCGTATCCGTGCCCAGCGCGACGGGCACCAGACCGGCTGCCACGGCGACGCCCGACCCGGCCGACGATCCGCCTGGGATGCGCGGCACATCGCGCGACGCCGGGTTATGCGCCGTTCCGTAATGCGGATTGATGCCGAGACCGGAGAAGGCGAATTCGCTGAGATTGGTACGGCCGACGCTGACCATTCCAGCGTTGGCAAGGGCTGCGACGACGGCGGCATCGGCTAGAGCCGGCGCGGCATCCGCCAGCACGGCGGAGCCTGCGGTCGTCACCGACCCCTTGGTATCGAACAGATCTTTCCAGGCGACCGGAATGCCATCCAGCAAGCCGAGAGACCGCCCCGAACGCAGACGTTGCGAGGACGATTTTGCCTCCACCAATGCCCGTTCATCCAGCAATTCCGTGAAAATGGCCTGATCCTGATAGCCGGCTATCTTTTCCAGCGAGGCTTCCGCCAATGCGACAGGATCAAGGGTGCCGGACTGCAGCAGCACCGACAGGCCCGCCACCGGCATGTTTGCGTCTACTCCACCCATCGCTTCAACACTCCACGGCTGTCTTGTGGTGGCATCATAGCGGCGCGGCGCCGGTTTTGGCAGCGAAAACAGCGGCCTGCGCACATGATTTTCGCAGGATTTTCAGGGTCGCAAACCCGGCGGCCTTGCCCGCAGGCCATGTGCTGCCTACATGCGCAGACAGCGGCACGAAGCCTTTGAAGGAGATACCGGATGATAATCGACGCGGCGCGGCTTTCCTTTGCCAATCTTTTCGCGCCGGAAACGCGCTCGGTCTTCTGGAAGGTTCTGGGCCTGACGCTTCTGGCGTTGGTTGGCCTATGGTTCGCCCTGCGCGAACTGTTCATCTATCTCGCCCTGCCATGGCTTGATGTACTCATTCCCGGCACGCCCGGCTGGGCAGGCTGGCTCACATTCGTCGTGAGCGTTTTTGCGAGCCTCGGGCTGGCGCTGGGTTTGGCGCTGCTTCTTGCTCCCGTCACCGCGCTGATCGCCGGGTTCTTCCTTGATGACGTCGCGGAGGTCGTGGAAAAACGCGATTATCCGCAGGAAACCGCCGGCCGCCCCTTGCCGCTGGGCGAAGCCATATCCGGCACGCTCAAATTTCTCGGCGTCATCATCATCGGCAACATCATTGCCCTTTTCCTGCTGCTGATCCCGGGTATCAACCTGATCGCCTTTTTCCTGGTCAACGGCTATCTGCTGGGGCGTGAATTCTTCGAATTCGCCGCCATGCGCTACCGCTCGCCAGCCGAAGCCCGGCTTTTCCGCGCCAAGCACGCCGGCACCGTTTTCCTCGCCGGCCTAATCCTTGCCGCGTTTCTGGCGGTGCCGCTTCTCAACCTGCTCACCCCGCTCTTTGCCGCAGGCATGATGGTGCATCTGCACAAGAAATTGTCGCAGCGCGATCCGGAGTTTCAGCGGCAGCTTGGTTCCAGCAAACCATCGTTCGGGCGATAATTATCCAATCTGTCCATATTGACAATTTGTAAAACGAAATGGATAAGACGTCATGTCTCATCCTCTCTCTCCCTTCATCCCGGTCTGCGATGCCGTCGCCGCGCTGTTTTCACCCCATGTTGAGGCCGTCTTGCATGACCTCGAGACCGGGCTGATCGTCCATATCGCCAATGCCTTTTCGAAGCGCCGGCCAGGGGACGGTTCTCTGAACGAAGCTGGGCTAGTCTCGACACTTGATGAGGATGTGATCGGCCCCTATGCCAAGTCCAACTGGGACGGCCGTAGATTGAAGGCGATCACCTCGGTGCTGCGCGATCCCGGCGGCCAGCCGGTCGGGCTTTTGTGCATCAACCACGATATCGAAATTTTTGCCGGCATCTTCGACCAGTTGAAATCGATGATGGATATCACCGCTCCCGTGCCGAAGACCTCCGCGCTGATGGCGAATGACTGGCGCGAGGCTGTCAATTCAGTGATCGGGGAGTTTCTCACGACACACAGAACCAGTCTCGCTGGGCTTACCAGCACTGACATGGACGGTCTGCTGGCCCTGCTCGAAACGCGCGGTGTTTTTGCCATCCGCAAGGCCGTTCCCTATGTCGCCGAGATCCTCAAACTCTCGAGAGCGACGATCTACAACCGCCTTGGCGCTATCCGCCAGCAACAGGACGCTGCCGTTCAAGGAGAGCCGCAATGAGCAAGCCGATGCGCGATTTTGTGCTCGAAACCTTCATGTCGAAATGGGAATTCACCGCCAGATACAACATGACGGCCTCGGACGCGGAAAGCATGCGCCTGCCGGAACTGCTGGCAATGGCCAGCGACGAGGACCGCGCCGACTTCGAAAACCTCAGCCTCGGCTATACCGAGACCTTTGGCGCCCCTAAGCTACGGCAGGAAATTGCGCGAACCTACGACACGGTCCAGCCGGAAAACCTGATCTGTTTTGCGGGCGCCGAGGAGGCGATCTATGTGGCGATGAAGGTGCTTTTGACGCCGGACGACCACGCCATCGTCATCACGCCCAATTATCAGGCGGCCGAAACGCTGCCGCTGAGCATCTGCGCGGTAACGGGCGTGGCGCTCGATATCGACAATGACTGGAACCTCGACCTCGGCCTCATCGAGGCGGCGCTCCGGCCGAATACCAAACTGATCTCTGTCAATTTCCCCAACAACCCGACCGGTAAAATTCTGCCGCATGCAACGTTCGACGCGCTGATCGAGATCTGCCGCAAGCATGGCATCTGGTTGTTCAGCGATGAAGTCTACCGGCTGATCGAAAAAGACGAAGCCCTGCGCCTCCCACAGGCTGTCGATGCCTATGAGCGCGGAATTTCGCTCAATGTCATGTCGAAGGCCTATGGGCTTCCGGGCTTGAGGATCGGCTGGCTGGCCTGCAAGGACCAGGGTTTCCTGACGCGCTGCGAGCGCTACAAGCATTTCCTGTCGATCTGCAATTCCGCTCCTTCCGAAGTTCTGGCCCGCATCGGGCTGAAGAACCGCGAGACGATCTTGACCCGCACGCGATCCATCGTTCGCAGCAACATCGCCGAGTGGACCACGTTTTTCGCCGAGTTTTCGCATCTGTTCGACTGGCGAGAGCCCGACGGCGGCTGTGTTGCCTTCATCCGCTACAAGGGGGCGGAAGGCGTCGAGGAATTTGCGCGGCGCGCGGTCGAGGAGACCGGCGTGTTCTTCCTGCCGTCGAGCGTCTATCGCTCGGAGTTGACGCCCGTGCCGGAGAATTGCCTGCGCGTCGGCTTCGGCCGCCTGCATATGCCGGAGGGCATAACCGTTCTGCGCAATTGGCTGAACCGCAACAGCCTGTAGCTGAAGCTGGCTAAAGGTCGGCTTCGCGCAGGCGGTAGCCGACGCCGGTCTCGGTGGTGATATATTGCGGCTGGTCCGGGCTCAGCTCGATCTTCTGGCGCAACTGGCGCACGTAGACGCGCAGGTACTGCACGTCGTCGGCATTGCCCCAGACCTCCTTCAACAGGAACTTATGCGTCAGCACCTTGCCCGCGTGTTGCACGAGGATGCGCAGGATATCGTATTCCTTCGGCGACAGTTTGACCTCGCGGCCATCGATCTTGACGATGCGCTTGACCAGATCGACCGACAGCCCGCCGGTCTGGAACAGCGGTTTTTCACCCTGCTGCTGCAACCGGTGGCGCAGCGCCACGCGGATGCGCGCCACCAGTTCGTTCATGCCGAAGGGTTTGGTCACATAATCGTCGGCGCCGAGTTCCAGAGCCTTTACGATCCCGGCCTCGTCGGTGCGGCTGGACAGGATGACGATCGGCAGCGTCAGGCCCTCTTCACGCCAGCCTTGCAGCAGATCGTGGCCGGGCATATCCGGCAGGCCGAGATCGAGCAGAATCAAATCCGGTAGATCGGCCTTGACGCTCTCGCGCGCCGCCTTGCCATTGCCGGCTTCGCTGACGGCATAATCCTGCGTCGCAAGGCCGACACGCAGCAGCCGGCGGATGGGCGGCTCGTCATCGACGACGAGGATCTTGACCGCTGAGAATGTCATTTCATGTCCTTGAGATTGGGCGCATCCGGCAGCAGCGGCAGGCTGATGATAAAGACGGCACCGGAGCGGTCAAGGCGGTTTTCTGCAGCGATGGTGCCGCCCATCGCCTCCACGAAACCCCGGCAGATGGAGAGGCCAAGCCCGGTTCCAGCCTGGACGTGATCACCCTTGCGCACCCTGTAGAACGTATCGAAGACCCGTTCCAGATCACCCGCCGGAATACCCGGTCCTTCGTCGGACATCCGGATGAGGACCCGTTCACCATTGCTTTCGGCCCGAACGCGAATCGTCGACCCTTCCGGCGCATATTTGGCGGCGTTGTCGAGCAGGTTGAACAGGACCTGTTCGAACAGGACGGGATCGACCCTGATCATCGGCAGATCGGCGGGAACATCGACATCCACGCCATGGCCGGCCAAGATCTTGCGCGCCCGGCGCAGCGCACTGCCGAGGATGTCGCCGGTGTAGTGAAAAGCCGCGTTCGGCTCCATGGCGCCGGATTCGATGCGGGTCATATCGAGCAGATTGGCGATGAACCGGTTCAGCCGTTCGGATTCGTCGGTCACCGTTGTCAGAAGCTCGACCCGGTCCTCTTCCGGCAGCGCCGACTGGTAGTCGCGCAACGTCCCGGCAGCGCCCATGATGGCGGCAAGCGGTGTCTTCAGGTCATGCGAAATCGAGGTGAGCAGCGCCGAGCGCAGACGGCCGGCCTCCTCGACCAGCCGTGCATTATCGACATCGGCGACGAGCTGCACGCGCTCGATCGCGAGCGCTGCCTGATCGGCAAGCGCATCCAGCAGCCGCTGCTGTTCCGGACTGAGCAACGGCCCCTGCCGGTCATTGTCGAGACCGATGACGCCAACGGCCGCGCGGCCGGTGCGCAAGGGCACGTAAAGGCGTTTTGCGCCCGGCAGCGTATCGGCACCCCGGCCGGCGGCGCGATTGTGCTCCCAGGCCCAGCGTGCCGCGGCGATATCGGCATCGTCGAGCGTATCGTCCGGTGGATAGCCGGCTTTGACCGCAATAGTCCCGTCTTCCGGCAGGAGTAACACCACCCGCACTTTCAGCATCGATGCCAGCTGGAACGCCGTTGCCCAAAGTACGTCATCCAGCGTGCCGGTTCCGGCCAGCTTCTTGCTGAACAGATAGAGGTCTTCGGTGGTGCGCGCCCGCAACCGGGCCGCCGCAGCCTGCCGCTGGACGCTGGCGGTCAGGTTGCTGGCAATGATCGCCACCACGAAAAAGAAGCAGAATGCAACGACGCTTTCCGGATCGCTGATGACCAGCGTATAGAGCGGTTGCAGGAAGAAGAAATTCAGGGTGAGCGCGCCGACGACGCTGGCGTAGAGAGCCGGTTTCAATCCCCCGGTTACCGCGGAGGCAAGCACCGCCATCAGAAAGACCAGCGCGATGTTGCGCACGTCGAGCGACTGATCGAGCAAGATGCCGACCCCCAGCGCGCAGCCGACATAGAGCGTCGCAAGGATATAAGGCCTGACTTTGAACTGGGCCGGCATCGGCGCCGTCTTGATGCCCGTTGCAGCGGCTTCGCCTTCCCGGTCATCGCCGGCGATGACGTGGACGCTGATATTGCCGGCGCGGCGGATAAGGCGGCTGGTCACCGAGCCGTGCAGCCATTCCCGCCAGCCGGATGTTTTCGGCGTACCGGCAATGATGTGGGTAACGTTGCTCGACGCTGAGACACGGACGATCTCCTCGACCTCGTCGGAGCCCGGCCTGGTCAGCGCTTCGGCCCCCAGCCGCTCGGCCAGCCGCAGGGTCGCGGCGATACGGTCCCGCGCGGCCTCGGACAGGTGGATCGATCGTGCCGTTTCCACATGCAGCGCCACCAAGGGCGCGCGCAGGCGATCGGCCAGACGGGCGGCGTAACGCACGAGGGATGCGCTGCGCGGCTGGTCGTCGACACAAACCAGCACCCGGTCACCGGCGGCCCAGGGGCCGGAGATCGCATGCGCCTGCATGTGCGTCAGCAACTGATCATCGACCCGCTGCGCGGTCTGGCGCAAAGCAAGCTCGCGCAGTGCCGTCAGGTTTCCCGGCGAAAAATAGTTTTCGAGCGCCCGCTGCGCAGTCTTCGGGATATAGACCTTGCCGTCATGCAACCGCTTGATCAGGTCTTCCGGCGTCAGATCGATAATCTCGATATCGTCGGCCCGGTCGATGATCGAATCCGGAACGGTTTCGCGCACGCGGATGCGGGTGATCTGGGCAACGACGTCGTTGAGGCTTTCCACATGCTGGATGTTGAGCGTCGAATAAACATCGATGCCGCGCGACAGCAGTTCCTGCACATCCATATAGCGCTTGGGATGACGGCTGCCGGGTGCATTGGTGTGGGCCAGTTCATCGACAAGAACAAGGCCCGGGCGCCGGGCGAGAATGGCATCGATGTCCATTTCCTCGAGAAGGCGGCCCTTGTAGTTGATCGGTGTGCGCGCAATGACCTCGAAACCGTCGGCCAGCGCCTGCGTCTCCTTGCGGCCATGGGTTTCGACCACGCCGATGACCACATCGACGCCATCGGCCTTCTTGGCATGGCCGGAGGTGAGCATCTCATAGGTCTTGCCGACGCCGGGCGCTGCACCGAGAAAGATTTTCAGGCGGCCGCGCGTTTCCCGCTCGGCCCGTTGCAACAGAGCATCGGGGGACGGTCTTCCATCCATATCGCGGACATCGTCTCGCATGCGCGCTCACGTCTTTCTCATCAATGCCGAAAAGCGGCAGGATGCCGCTTCTGACGATACCGGGCATGGCCCAAAAACACAGGCGATTTGGGACCGGTTCCAGCCATCACATCGCTGCCGGCATCGCGCTTCCTTATCGAGACGCGATGCCGCAACCGAACAGGGCTAGACAGCTTTATCAAGCGCCATGTTCAGCGCCAAGACGTTGACCGCCGGCTCGCCGAGAATACCGAGTTCGCGGGCCTCGACGGCCTGATCCACGAGCGCGCGGACCTTGCCCTCGTCCATGCCGCGCGCCTTGGCAACGCGCGCCACCTGGAAATAGGCAGCTTCCGGCGTGATATGCGGATCGAGGCCGCTGCCCGACGTCGTGACCAGATCCATCGGCACCGCAGCGCCCGGATTGGCCGCCTTCAAAGCCTCCGCTTCCGCCTTGATCCGATCCAGCAGTTTCGGATTGGTCGGGCCGAGGTTGGAGCCGCTGGAGGCGGCCGCATTGTAGCCATCGCCTGCAGCCGACAGACGGCCATGGAAATACGTGTCGCCGGTAAAGACCTGGCCGATCAGCGCGGAACCGATGACGGTCCCGTCCTTTTCGATGAGGCTGCCATTGGCCTGATGCGGGAACAGCGCCTGGGCGATGCTTGTCATGCCGAGCGGATAGGCAAGGCCAGTTATGACGGTGATTGCAACGATCATGACCAGCGCGGGTCGCAATTGTTTCAGCATTGGAATACTCCTTTAAACGAGGCCAAGGGCGGTGATGGCCATATCGATAGCCTTGATGCCGATGAACGGCACGATGACACCGCCGAGGCCATAGATGAGCAAATTGCGCGACAGCAGAGCACCGGCGCCGACGGCGCGGTAGGTGACGCCCTTCAGCGACAGCGGGATCAGCGCGACGATAACAAGCGCGTTGAAGATGATCGCCGACAGGATGGCGCTTTGCGGCGAGGCAAGCCCCATGATGTTGAGCGCAGAGAGTTGCGGATAGAAGGCCAGGAACATCGCCGGGATGATGGCGAAATACTTGGCGATATCGTTGGCGATCGAAAACGTCGTCAGCGCGCCGCGGGTCATCAACAGCTGCTTGCCGATCTCGACGATCTCGATCAGCTTGGTCGGGTCCGAATCCAGATCGACCATGTTGCCGGCTTCGCGGGCTGCGACCGTGCCGGTATTCATCGCCACGCCGACATCGGCCTGGGCAAGCGCCGGGGCATCGTTGGTGCCGTCGCCGCACATGGCGACGAGCTTGCCCTTGGCCTGCTCCTCGCGGATCAGCGACAGCTTGTTTTCCGGCGTTGCCTGGGCCAGGAAATCATCGACGCCGGCTTCGGCTGCGATGGCCGCCGCCGTCATCGGATTGTCGCCGGTGATCATCACCGTGCGGATACCCATGCGGCGCAGTTCGGCGAAACGCTCGCGGATGCCGCCCTTGACGATGTCCTTCAGGTGAACGACGCCCATCAGGCGGCCATCTCGCACGACGGCAAGCGGCGTGCCGCCGGATTTGGCGATCTCGTCGGCGATTGCCTGGATCTCGCGGACGGTATCCGGGCGTGCCGCCGTGTTCTGGCTGGCGACATAGCCCAGGACGGCCTCGACAGCACCCTTGCGGATCGACGAGCCTTCGATATCGACACCACTCATGCGGCTCTGTGCCGTAAACGGCACGAAGGTCGCGTGCAGCTGTGCCATGTCACGGGCGCGGATGCCGTATTTCTCCTTGGCCAGCACGACGATGGAGCGGCCTTCCGGCGTTTCATCGGCAAGCGATGCCAGCTGTGCGGCATCGGCAAGGTCCTGCTGCGACACGCCCGAAACCGGGCGAAGCTCTGTTGCCTGGCGGTTGCCGAGCGTGATCGTGCCGGTCTTGTCGAGCAACAGCGTATCGATATCACCGGCAGCCTCAACCGCACGGCCGGACATGGCCAGAACATTGAACCGCACCAGGCGGTCCATGCCGGCAATGCCGATGGCAGACAGAAGCGCGCCGATCGTCGTCGGGATCAGCGTCACGAACAGGGCCACAAGCACGATCACCGGAATGGAGCCGCCGGCATAGGTGGCAAAGCTCGGAATGGTCACAACGGCCAGCACGAAGATCAGGGTCATGCCGGCGAGAAGGATGTTGAGGGCAATCTCGTTCGGCGTCTTATGGCGCTCCGCACCTTCGACCAGCGAAATCATCCGGTCGATGAAGGTGGAGCCGGCAGCAGCGCTGATGCGCACCCGGATCCAGTCCGACAGAACCTGCGTGCCGCCGGTAACGGCCGAGCGGTCGCCGCCGGATTCGCGGATGACCGGCGCCGATTCGCCGGTGATCGCGGCTTCGTTGACGGAGGCGACCCCTTCGATGACTTCGCCATCGGAAGGAATGATATCGCCAGCTTCGACGAGCACGATATCGCCGACCTTCAGGCTGGTGCCGGAGACCATCTTGAAGCTTTTCAGATCCGTTCCGGTCAGGAGCTTGGCCTGGGTTTCGGTGCGGGTCTTGCGCAGCGATTCGGCTTGCGCCTTGCCGCGGCCTTCGGCAACGGCTTCGGCGAAATTGGCAAACAAGACGGTGAACCAAAGCCAGATATTGAGCTGCAGCGAAAAGCCGAGATCGCCGCCGCCAGTCACGAGATCGCGCAGGAACAGCACGGTGGTCAGCGTCGAGACGACGGCGACGACGAACATCACCGGGTTGCGGGCCAGCGTGCGCGGATCGAGCTTGGCGAAAGCCGAGCCGATTGCCGGGATAAGGATGCGAGAGTCCATCAGGCTCGCAGATTTGGACTGGCTCATCAGAGAACTCCAGTTTCTTTTGTGTGTGACATCACGGCGACCATGTCAGCCGTGGAACAATACGGTGAAAGCATGAGCAAGGCCGCCGACGACCAGCAGGACCAGCAGAAAGGCAAAAATCACGCTCGTTGCCTGCGGGCTTGCCGCTCTCGGCGGATCACCCTTGTTGGGGTTATTGAGGAGCTTTCTGAATTTCTGCTGGAACAAGCTGTTCATCATGGCACCTAGAAGGTTTGACCCGCGATCATCGCCAGATGCTCGACGATCGGCCCGAGCGCCAGCGCCGGGAAGAAGGTGAGCCCGCCGACGATCAGGATGACGCCGCAGAGCAGGCCGACGAACAGCGGACCATGGGTCGGGAAGGTGCCGGCCGAGGCAGGTACCGTCTTCTTCATCACCAGCGACCCTGCAATGGCGAGCGCCGGGATGATCACCAGGAAGCGGCCCATCAGCATGGCGATGCCCAGCGTGATGTTGTACCAGGGCGTATTGCCGGTCAGTCCGCCGAAGGCCGAGCCGTTATTGGCGGCAGCCGACGTATAGGCATAGAGGATTTCCGAGAAACCATGCGGTCCCGGATTTCCGATCGAGGCCACGCCTGTCGGTAGCAGCACGGCAATCGCGGTGAAGCCGAGCATTGCGGTCGGCAGGATGAGGATGGCGAGAACGGCCATCTTGACCTCCTTCGCCTCGATCTTCTTGCCGAGATATTCCGGCGTGCGGCCGACCATCAGCCCAGCGACGAAGACCGTCAGGATGACGAACATCAGGATGCCGTAGAAACCGGCGCCGACGCCGCCGACGATGACTTCACCCAGTTCCATGTTGATCAGCGGGATAAGGCCGCCCAGGGCCGTGAACGAGCCATGCATGGCATTGACCGCGCCGCAGGACGCGGCCGTGGTGACCACCGCGAACAACGAGGACAGGACGATGCCGAAGCGGACTTCCTTGCCCTCCATGTTGCCGCCGTCGATACCCATGGCGTGAACCAGCGGATTGCCGGCAGCTTCGGCCCAGTAGGTGACCATTACACCGGCAAGGAAAAGCATGCCCATGGCCGAGAAGATCGCCCAGCCCTGGCGCTGGTTGCCGACCATGCGGCCGAAAACATTGGTGAAACCGGCGCCGATGGCAAAGATGGCGACCATCTGGATCAGGTTGGACAGTGCATCCGGATTTTCGAACGGGTGGGCCGAATTGACGTTGAAGAAGCCGCCGCCATTGGTGCCGAGCATCTTGATCGCCAGCTGGGACGCGACCGGGCCGAGCGCGATGGTCTGCTGTGCGCCTTCGATCGTGGTTGCGGTGACATAGGCACCGAGCGTCTGCGGCACGCCGAGGTAAATGAAGGCGATCGTCAGCACGATGCAGACCGGCAGCAGGATGTAGAGGGTGGCGCGGGTCATATCGACCCAGAAATTGCCGATCGACTTGCCGGAAGCGCGCGCGAAACCGCGGATCAGCGCGACGGCGATGGCCATGCCGGTTGCGGCGGAGGCGAAATTCTGCACCGTCAGCCCGGCCATCTGGACGAGATAGGACATCGTGCTTTCGCCGCCGTAATTCTGCCAGTTGGTGTTGGTCACGAAGCTGGTGGCGGTGTTGAAGGACAGCTCAGGTCCGACGGCCGTCATGCCTGCCGGGTTGAAGGGCAAGGCGCCCTGAAACCGCTGCAAGGCGTAGAGAACGGCAAAGCCCGCGAGATTGAAGAGGAGCAGCGCGAACACATAGCTCGTCCAGTGCTGCTCGTCCTTCTCGCTGGTGCCGGACAGCCGGTAAAGGCCGCGCTCGATCGGCGAAAAGAGAGGGGCCAGCAGCGTGCGCTCGCCGCTGAAAACGCGCGTCATATAGGCGCCGAGCGGCTTGACGAGCAAAATGACGATCCCGCAGAAGATGAGGATCTGTATCCATCCGTTGAGTGTCATGGCAATAACTTTCCGAACCTAGCGTTGTCAGAAACGCTCAGGGCGTATGAGGGCGTAGGTCAGATAGGCGAGGAGAAACACGGTCACGCCGGCTCCGAGCACATAATCGACAAGCATTTCTGTTAATCCTTCGAATTAGAGACGGTCGCAGGCCCGGGCATAGGCAAACGACAGCGCGAAAAACAAAACGCCGATCCCGATCAAGACAATATCCATCATCGATCCAGGCTCCTTTTGTTGAGTTTCATCTTTCCCTCCCCGTCAAAGGAGGGAGGCGACGCGAAAGAGGCCCCGTCCGATCCTGCTCATCGCCGAGATCCGGGGCCTGAATTCCACGCTGACTATCGCCCCGAACCGCATTAGCGTTCGAGACGGGACGCCTGGGAGAGATATAAAAATCCTATAGGGATTTTTGGGGAGACGGACTGAACGCAGAAAACCCGCCGGACATTTCTGTCGTGGCGGGTTTTTGATGTTTTGTAATTTTGGTTGCGGGGGCAGGATTTGAACCTGCGGCCTTCAGGTTATGAGCCTGACGAGCTACCGGGCTGCTC
>JAESGK010000112.1_pt1 | contig 88870 bp, 86 predicted proteins | sample 9269681 | NCBI WGS metagenome assembly JAESGK01 (sample SAMN14515347, study PRJNA621673) | algae metagenome | isolation source: Timaviella obliquedivisa GSE-PSE-MK23-08B and co-occurring heterotrophs from... | place: USA: Grand Staircase Escalante National Monument, Utah | collected 2006-08-15 | reverse complement strand
GTCCAGCAAGACCCGCAGCCGCGGGCGATCATCTTCAATCATATCGGCCTCCAGAGAACCAACACTCTTGAATCAGACTCGTACGTTTCCCGAAAGACCCGTTAACCTGAGTTCAGGGCCGTGGCCCCAGTTGCGGCTTGATTGCTCGCCGCCGAGAACGCCTTTTTCGCAGAGCACGACGTCAACGCCGCGTTCGGCCAGGAATAGCGCCGTACTCACCCCGATAATGCCGCCGCCGATGATCACGACGTCCGCTTTTTTTGGTAGGGCGTGGTCGGTTTCGCTGTGATCGAGTATGGGGCCGGGCATGGGAACGTTCCGAACGTCGAAAGAGGGGATCTCCGATGTGCACGGTATAGGGCCGTTGTTCAAGTCGCAAAGACTGGCCGGTTCCCGGAGCTTTGCCCTGCCCTCAGACGGGCAGTGTGAAAGCGTCGCTCTCGCCTTCGACAAGGTCTTCCTGCCAGACTTTTCGAAGTTCGGCATCCGGATAGAAATGGCTGAAGGCCGGCATGGTAGCGAGCAATGCTTCCGCCAGCGCAATGCCGAGATCGCGCCGTGACAGCGTGAAGCCGGTCAGACTGGGCGACAGGAAATGCGATTGCGGGCTCTGGCGGCCGATGACGGCGATATCGCGTCCGGGTTTGAGACCGGCTTCGCTGAGGCCGCGATAAAGGCCGATGGCGATCGTCTCGTTGATCAGCAGAATTGCGGTTGGCCGGTCCTTCTTGGCGAGCATCTGTTGGGCGACATGATAGCCGCCCGCCTCGTTCGGCTTTGAACTGAAGATAAGATCGGGATCGAGCGTCAGTCCATGCGCGGCAAGGGCCTTTTCACTTTGGTGGACGAAGAGATGGCCAAGGTTGATGTCGTCATGCGGCCTTGTCACGGCAATCCGCCGGTGGCCTTTCGCCACCAGCCGGTCGATCGAGGTCTGGGCCATGCCTTCGAAATCGAGGTCGAGCCAGGGCTGGCCGACGTCGGTCAGGCTGCGCCCGAGTGTGACAAACGGGATCTTGCGCTTGGCGAGAAAATCAAAACGCGGATCGTGCCGTTGCGTTGCCGATAGTATGAGACCGTCAGCAAAGCCACGGGCGACGACGCGGCGGAGATAGTCGTCGGGGTCCTCTTCCGACGAGCAGAGCAGGGCGACCAGATCGAGATGATGGCGGGCAAACACCGTTTGCACGCCGTCGAACACGCTCATGAAGAAGGTATCGCCCTGACCGGTGATTTCTGTGCCTGTCTGCATCATGAAGCCGATGATATTGGTAGTGCCCTGGCGCAGGCTGCGGCCCGACTGGTTGGGCACATAGCCGAGTTCGGCAGCGGCTTTAAGAACCTTGCGGCGCGTTTCCTCGTTGACGTCGGGGCGGCCGTTCAGCGCGCGAGACACCGTTCCGATAGAAATATCCAGATGTTGCGCAAGCCTGCGTATGCCCGTCATTCCAGCCGCTTCCAACGTGTGATTTCCGTGTCCCGATATCCATCTATTGACACGTTTCAAAAATCGATCATAGTACCGTAAACGTTTACGGTAGCCGAAAAGGAGCGGAAACCGTAGATCTGAGGAGGAGAATTCCATTTTGCGTGCAGTTCTGTGCGGGTGCGGAGCCATGGCCAAAGGCTGGCTAAAGGCGATCGCTGAAACCCCTGAAATTCGCTCGGCGGTCGATGTCGTCGGGCTGGTCGATGTCAATCCGGCGGCGGCAAAAGCGCTGGCCACTGAGTTCGATCTGGCGGATGCCATTATCGGCTCCGACCTTGGCGACGTGCTGGCAAAGACCTCGGCCGATATCGTCTTCGATATCGTCATCCCGTCTGCCCGCCACAACGTGGTGGGAACGGCGCTCGCTCATGGTTGCCACGTGCTCAGCGAAAAACCGATGGCAGCGTCAATCGAGGAGGGGCGGTCGCTGATCGCTCAGGCGGAGGCCGCCGGAAAAGTCCATGCCATCGTCCAGAACCGCCGCTTCATCTCGGGCATTCGCCGCATGCGCCGTCTGATCGAAAGCGGGGCCCTTGGCGAGCTTACGGCCATCCATTGCGATTTCTTCATCGGCGCGCATTTCGGCGGCTTCCGGGAAGAGATGGACAATGTGCTGCTGCTCGACATGGCGATCCACACATTCGACGCTGCCCGTTTCGTTGCGGACAAGGTGCCGGTGGCGGTCTATTGCCATGAAAGCAATCCGCGCGGGTCCTGGTATGCGCACGGCGCTGCCGCCAATGCGATCTTCGAATTTTCCGGTGACGTGACGTTCACCTATCGCGGCTCCTGGTGTGCCGAGGGCGCCAATACCAGCTGGGAAAGCCAGTGGCGGATCATTGGCACAAGGGGCACGCTACTCTGGGACGGTGCCGAGCGTTTCCAGACAGGTATCGTCGCGGGCCCTGAAGGTTTCCTCCGTCCGATCGAAGCGATCGACGTGCCGCAGCCGGCAAACGAGGCGCAGACCCATGGTCATGCCAGCGTCATCGCGGATTTTCTTAATGCCATCCAGACCGGTGCCAAGCCGGAGACGGTCAGCAACGACAATATCAACAGCCTTGCCATGGTGTTCGCGGCGATCGAGAGCGCCCGCACCAAGCAGCGCGTGACCCTATGAACAGGACAGTTTGATGAGCAATCCGGCAAAAGCCATCCGCATCGGCACCATGATCAGCGCTTCCGCAGGCAAGGCGGCGGAGCGCATCGGCAAGGTGGCAGACATGGGCTTTGAAAGCTTCGAGCCTTTCTTCTGGCAAACGACCAATGGCCAGAACCTTGCTGAACTCGGCAAGCGCTGCATTGAGGCGATCGGCGACCGCGACATTACCATTTCGACGCTCGGCATGTTCGGCAATCCGCTTGAGACGACCGACATCGACCGCGATACGCTTCAGGGCTGGAAGGATTGCATCGATAACGCCAATCATTTCGGGGCCACCTGCGTTGCCGGTTTCACCGGCCGCATCCGCAACAAGCCGCTGACCGATAGCCTGCCGCGCTACAAGGAGATCTGGAGCGAGCTTGCCAAGCGCGCCGCCGACAAGGGCGTGAAGATCGCGTTCGAAAACTGCGCCATGGATGGAAACTGGGCGACCGGCGACTGGAACATCGCCCACAATCCGGATGCCTGGGAACTGATCTTCAACGAGACGCCTGATGATAATATCGGGCTCGAATGGGAGCCCTGCCACCAGATGGTCTATCTCATCGACCCGCTACCGCAGATCCGTAAATGGGCAAGCAAGATCTTTCACGTGCATGGCAAGGACGCGACGATCCGCTGGGACGTGATCCGCGAGCACGGCATTTTCGGCAAGGAAAAGTTCGTTTTCATGCGCACGCCGGGCTTTGGCGATACCAACTGGACGGACGTGATTTCCGAGCTGCGCCTTGCCGGCTGGTCGGGCTCGGTCGACATCGAAGGCTGGCACGATCCGGTCTATCGCGATGCGCTGGAGATGACCGGCCAGGTTCATGGCCTCAATTATCTGAAAGCTTGCCGGGGTGGAGACTTCGTCGCCGATCCCGCCTGATTGATCAGGCCGGGCTGACCGGTCGATGGACTGAAATGGACTGAAGAAGGCCGGCATGGAGGATGACGGCCGACAGGATAACCACAAGGAGGAAAATTATGGATATCCGCAAACATGCAGTCATCGGTGCGCTGGCACTTGCAGGCGTCTCGATGTTCGGTCTTTCCGCCAAGGCGGAAGATGTGAAGCTCACCGTCTGGTCGCTCGACCGTGACATTCAGCCGGCACCGCATCTGGTGGCGGATTTCAACAAGCTCAACAACGGCATCCAGATCGAGTACCGCCAGATACAGTTCGATGATGTGGTGAGCGAGGCCATGCGCGCCTACTCAACAGGCCAGGCGCCGGATATCATCGCCATCGACAATCCGGAGCACGCGCTGTTTTCGTCGCGGGGCGCCTTCCTCGATCTCACGGGCATGATCTCGACATCGACGGTGATCAAGCCGGAGAACTATTTCCCCGGTCCGCTGAAATCGGTCGAGTGGGACGGCAAATATTTTGGCGTGCCGAAGGCGACGAACACCATCGCGCTCTATTACAACAAGGACATGTTCAAGTCGAAGGGGCTTGATCCGAACAAGCCGCCGCAGACCTGGGACGAACTGGTGGATGCGGCGCGTAAGCTGACGGATCCGGCGGCCAACGTTTATGGTCTCGCCTTTTCGGCAAAGGCCAGCGAAGAGGGTACATTCCAGTTCCTGCCCTGGGCGCAGATGGGCGGCGGCAGTTATGAAAACATCAATTCCGAAGGCGCGGTGAAAGCGCTCGAAATCTGGAAGACGATCATCGACGAGAAACTAGCCTCGCCGGACACGCTGACCCGTGGCCAATGGGATTCGACCGGCACCTTCAATTCCGGCAATGCCGCCATGGCGATCTCCGGTCCCTGGGAACTCGACCGCATGTCGCAGGAGGCGAAATTCGACTGGGGCGTGGCGCTGCTGCCGGTGCCGAAGGACGGGGCAGAACGTTCTTCCGCCATGGGCGATTTCAACTGGGCGATCTTCTCATCGACCAAACACCCGGCGGAGGCCTTCAAGGTGCTCGAGTATTTCGCCTCGCAGGATGACAAGATGTTCAAGAACTACGGCCAGCTTCCGGCCCGTTCCGATATCGCCATTCCGGAAACCGGCCAGGCGCTCAAGGATGCAGGCCTCAAGGTCTTCATCGAACAGCTGAAATATGCCAAGCCCCGCGGCCCGAATCCGGAATGGCCGAAGATCTCCAAGGCGATCCAGGATGCCATCCAGGCAGCCCTGACCGGCCAGTCGAGCCCGAAGGATGCGCTTGATCAGGCGGCCGAGAAGATCAAGGCTGTGCTGGGTTAAGGCCTGTTGCGAGGAAAGGGGCTGCGGTCTCCCTCTTCTCCCCAGCGGGGAGAAGGTCGCCCGTAGGGCCGGATGAGGGGGAGCCACCATCTCCGTCTTTGCGGACAGACCCCTCATCACCTCGCTTTGCTCGGCACTTCTCCCCGCTGGGGAGAAGACAAACTTGCCGATGGCTCCCGCCATCCATCATTTCCTCCCGGAAGGGGTTGTCTCGCGCGCGAATGCGCCAGGCAGCCCCGTTCGGAGCATCGGAGGCCCTATGAAGAGGCTGCTTTCCAGCATCCGGGATGGCAACGGTTTCGATATCGTGCTCGTCGCCTTTCCGCTCGGTTTTCTGTTCCTGATGGCGGGTCTGCCGCTGCTCTACAATATCCTGATGAGCTTTCAGGAAGTCGATATGTTCAGCCTCGGAACGTTCCTGCGGCCGTTCGTCGGCTTCAAGAACTATCAGGACCTGTTTGCCCAGCCGGAGACATGGCCGATCCTTGGCAATACGGCGATCTTCGTCATCGGCTCGATTGCCGGGCAATTCCTGATCGGCTTTGGGCTGGCGTTGTTCTTCTGGGTAAATTTCCCGGGCGCGTCGTGGCTGCGCGGCCTTTTTCTCGTCTCCTGGGTGATGCCCGGTCTCGTCGTCGGCGCCATCTGGAACTGGATCCTGTCGGGCGATTTCGGCGTGCTGAATTTCATGTTGCGGGAAACCGGCATCATCTCAGGCAATATCTTCTGGCGCTCTGACCCCAATTATTCGCTCTATGCCGTCATCATGGCCAATGTCTGGCTCGGCACGGCCTTCAACATGATCCTCCTGTCCGTGGGGCTGGCGAGCATTCCCGGCGATCTCTATGAGGCGGCCGAACTCGACGGCGCCAATGCCTGGCAGCGGTTCTGGACGATTACATTGCCGATGATGCGCTCGACCATCGGTGCGATCATTTCGCTGGGGTTGATCTTTACGCTGCAGCAGTTTGACCTTTTCGCTGCGATCACCTCCGGCGGGCCGAACAATTCGTCGAACGTCACGCAATACTGGGCCTGGGACCTGTCGTTCCGGCAATACGATTTCGCCAAGGGCGCAACGATCTCCGTCATAATGATTGTCTTCGTGATGTTCGCATCGGTCGTCTATGTCCGCTCCACACGTCATGAGGTGCGCGGATGAGCGACACCAACCGCAATCGCCTGATGCTGGTCATCGCCCTCGTCATGGCGGCGATCTATCTGTTTCCGCTTTACTGGATGTACATCACCGCGCTGAAAAGCGGTTCGGAGATGTTTGCGACGCCGCCGAGCTTCTGGCCGTCGGAGCCGCAATGGAGCACCTATGTCTTTGTCTGGGAAAGCCGGGGCATGGGCCGCTATCTGTGGAACTCGCTGATCATCGCCTTCGGCTCTGTCACTCTGATCACCGTACTCGGCGTCGGCTGCGCCTATGTCTTGGCGCGCTACCGCAATGTCTGGGTGGATATCGGGCTGTTCCTGATCCTGATGCTGCAGGTATTGCCGGCCTCGCTGATGATCACGCCGATCTTCGTCGGCTTCTCGCAGCTCGGCATGCTGAACTATCCGCGTTTGGCTGTCATCATCGCCATTGCCGCCAAAAGCATGCCGTTCTTCGTCGTTCTGGTCCGAGCCACCTTCATGGCAGTGCCGCAGGAGCTGGAAGAGGCGGCCTTGGTGGACGGCAATTCCCGTGTCGGCGCTTTCTTCAACATCGTGCTGCCGCTGGCCCGCAACGGCATCCTCGTCAGTGCGATCCTCATCTTCATGCAGGCCTTCGGCGAGTTCGTCTATTCGAAGTCGATCATCCAGGCGGTGGAACTGCAGCCCGCCAGCGTCGGCCTCAATTCGTTCATGGGGCCGAACACCAATGAATGGAACAACATCATGGCCTATGCCACGATCTACGTGACCCCCATTCTCGCCATCTTCGTGCTGTTGCAGCGGCGCATCGTCTCCGGCCTTACCTCGGGAGCCCTCAAATGACCAAGCAGATCGAACTCTCGGGCGTCAACAAATACTATGGCGCCTTCCACGCGCTGAAGAACATCGATCTCAGCATCGAGAAGGGCAGTTTCGTCGCGCTGGTCGGCCCGTCCGGCTGCGGCAAATCCACGCTTTTGCGATCCCTGGCCGGGCTGGAAAGCATCTCCACGGGTGACCTGAAGATTGCCGGCGAGCTGATGAACACCGTGCCGCCGCGCAAGCGCGACATCGCCATGGTGTTCCAGTCCTATGCGCTTTATCCGCATATGACGGTGGAGCAGAACCTCACCTACAGCCTGCGCATTCGCGGTGTTCCAAAGGCGCAAGCCAGGAAGGCAGCGGAAGAGGTGGCGGCGACGACGGGGCTTTCGCAGCTTCTCGGCCGCTATCCGCGCGAACTGTCCGGCGGCCAGCGCCAGCGCGTCGCCATGAGCCGGGCGATCATCCGTCATCCGAAGGCGTTCCTGTTCGACGAACCGCTATCCAATCTCGATGCGGCACTGCGCGTTCATATGCGCAAGGAAATCCGCACGCTCCACGACCGGCTGGGCGCAACGTCTGTCTACGTCACCCACGACCAGATCGAGGCGATGACCATGGCGGATCATGTCGTGGTCATGAAGGATGGCGTCATCGAGCAACAGGGTGCGCCGCTGGAACTTTACGACCGGCCGGCCAACAGGTTTGTCGCCGGGTTCATTGGCTCACCTGCGATGAATTTCGTGCCCGCAGTGGTCGGCGAGGACGGCCGTTCGCTGGCGGTCGATGTCGGCGAAAAGCAGACCATCGTTCTCGACCGTCAACTTCAACCCGGCCGCAAGGTGACGGCGGGGTTGAGGCCCGAACATCTGCATTTCGTCGAGCCGGGGCAAGGCGTCTTCCGCCTGCCGGTCGGAATCGTCGAAAGCACCGGCTCGGCGACCTACATCACCACGTCCACAGCTGCGGAGGTGACGATCGTCGAGACGTCGCGCAGGCAGGTTCGGACGGGAGATGTCATCGATGTGTCGATCCGTCCGGCCGACGTGCATGTGTTCGATGACGAAACCGGATTGAGGGTCTGAGGCCACACTGGAATGAAGGCGGTGCTATACATCGGCCGGCGGGCGCGATAGTCTTTTGCCGATCCAGCCAGGGCACGCAAAGCCGCATGACACAGACAGAATCCAACAGTCTCCACCCCGTTTTGCGGGTTGATTTTCCCCATGCCGAACGGCTGGGCCGAGGCAAGATCGAACTGCTCGAGCATATCCGCGAAACCGGATCGATCTCGGCTGCCGGCCGGGCCATGGACATGTCCTACCGGCGAGCCTGGCTCTTGGTCAGTGCGCTCAACAGCATGTTCAAACAGGAGGTGGTGGAATCGCAGCGCGGCGGAAAGCAGGGCGGCGGCGCGGTCTTGACGCCCTTCGGGGATGAGTTGATCTATCAGTTCCGCGCGATGGAGGAAAAGGCGCAGGTTGCGCTGGCTTCGGAACTTGCCTGGCTGCAGGACAATCTCAGCCCAAGTGTGGCAACGGTCAGAGATCCAGAGCCACGCTCTTGATGATGGCGTGAACCACCTTGCCAGGATGCAGTCCAAGCATGTCGCGCGATAGCGCCGTCACCCGCGAAACGATCGTTACGCCACCACAATCCAGCCGCACATCCACCATGCCGTGTGCCGGTTCGCCGATCTCGATGATCGTCGCAGGCAGAATGTTGAGCGCACTCAACCCCTCCGGCCGGGTGGTCGCCAGCATAACGTCACGCGCTGCAATATGCAGCCGCACGCCTTTGCCGATGGCAACATGCAGGTCCGGCACGCGGATGTCGGCCTTTCCGGCACGGATGACCGTGATTTGATGCTCAGTGTCTGTCGCATCAACAATACCGTCGATGACTGCGCCGGCTTCCCGCCGACTGATTGTCGAAGACGGCTGGCTGAGGATGGTTGCTGCATCGCCTGATGCGCTGATGCGGCCGTGTTCGAGGATGATGACCTTTGTCGCCAACCGGGCGACTTCGGCGACCGAGTGGCTGACATAGATGATCGGAATATCTGCTTCGTCGCGCAGCCGCTCCAGATAGGGCAGGATTTCTGCCTTGCGCTCTTCGTCCAGGGCGGCCATCGGCTCGTCCATTAAGAGCAGGCGCGGATTGGACAATAGCGCCCGGCCGATGGCGATACGCTGCTTTTCGCCGCCGGAAAGATTTGCCGGCGCGCGGTCCAGCAGTGCCCCGACGCCAAGCAGATCGACGATCCGGTTGAAATCCGCTCCGCCATGGCTGCGGCGGGCAAACCACCGGCCATAGCCGAGATTGTGCCGGACGCTCAGATGCGGAAACAGGCGTGCCTCCTGAAAGACATACCCGAAGCGGCGTTTATGCGCCGGCACGAAAACGCGGTTGTCGCCGTCGAAAAGGACATCGCCATTGAAGGAAAGCCGTCCGCTTCCGGGCCGCATTAGTCCGGCGACGATATTGATCAGCGAGGTTTTGCCGGACCCCGAGCGGCCGAAAAGGGCGGTCACGCCCTTGCCTGCAGAGAATGCCGCTTCGACGGAAAAAGCACCAAGCCGATGGCGGATATCGACCTCGAGGCTCATGCCGCGTCAACCTTCTTCGCTGCAAGGTTTGCGAGGATTTCCGACACCATCAGCGCGGCCATGGAAATGACGATGGAAATGAGGGTCAGGCGAAAGGCACCGGCATCGCCGCCGGGGACTTGGGTAAAGGTATAGATCGCCGAGGATAGCGTCTGGGTTTCGCCGGGAATGTTGGAGACGAAAGTAATCGTTGCGCCGAATTCTCCCATCGCCTTGGCGAAAGCGAGGATCATGCCGGCGATGACGCCCGGCATCACCAGTGGAAGCGTGACGGTGACGAAGACCCATGCAGGCCCGGCGCCCAATGTTGATGCGGCCTGTTCGAGCTGGCGGTCCACGGCTTCGATCGACAGGCGGATACTGCGCACCATCAGCGGGAAAGCCATCACGGCACAGGCAAGGGCAGCGCCGGTCCAGCGGAAGGAGAAGACGATGCCGGTATATTCGGCGAGAAACGCACCGATCGGGCCGCGCTTGCCGAACAGGACGAGAAGAAGAAAGCCGGTAACGACGGGTGGCAGGACCAATGGAAGGTGAACCACACCATTGAGAATGGATTTCCCCCAGAAACGCCCGCGCGCCAGAAGCATGGCGATTGCGACGGCGAAGGGCAGGCTGACGATCATGGCGACGAAGGAGACGCGCAGGCTGAGGCGGATTGCAGTCCATTCCGCGTCGCTTAAAACCAACCAGTCCAAATATGTATGCTCCGTCCCCAACGGTCAGACGATATGCGCTCCGTCCCCAACGGTCAGACGATATGCGCTCCATCCATGCGCGGATAGAGCGCATTGCCGTCTTATTTCAAGATGGTAAAGCCCTGGGCCTCGAACAGAGCGGCGGCCTTGGCAGACCTGACGAAGTCGACATAGGCGGCTGCATCCGGGTTCGTGCTGTCGGCGGTGATGGCGATCGGGTAGACGATCGGCGGATGGCTGTCTTCCGGAAACGTGCCGGCAATCGTCACGCCTGTGTCGGCGGCGGCATCCGTCCGGTAGACGATGCCGTAGGGCGCTTCACCCTTGGAAACCAGCAGAAGGGCAGCGCGGACGTTTTCTGCGCCGGCGACATTCTTTTCGATCGACGGCCAGATACCGAGCTTTTCAAGCGCGGCCTTGCCATATTTACCGGCGGGAACGGAATCCGCGGCGCCCATGGCGAGCTTTTCGCCGCCGAGCAGTGCCTTCAGATCAAGGCCCTGCTTGATATCGACCGGGGCTGCATCCTTTTTGCCGGTGACCAGCACGATGCGGTTGCCGAGCAGGTTGGCGCGGGTGCCGTCCTTGATCAGCTTGTTGTCCGCAGCGTAATCCATCCAGGCAAGGTCAGCGGAGATGAAGACGTCGGCCGGTGCGCCGGATTCTATCTGCTTGGCAAGGGCCGAGCTTGCCGCGTAGGAAACGATGGTTTCCTTGCCGGTTTGCTTCTGCCATTCGGCATTGACGGTATCGAGCGCGTTCTTGAGGCTTGCGGCGGCAAAGACGGTGACCTTCTCGGCCGCGAGCGCAGGCTGGGTGAGCAGCGGACCACCGATCCAGAGTGCGATGGCGGCTCCTCCGATAAACTTCAGCAAGTTTCGACGTTCCGTGCGCATGCGGTCTCCGTTCGGCTTCGAGATATTCCTTTAGATATAACGATGCTGGTTGATTGACTAGCGCTATATTGGTCAAAATATATTGAAACTCATTCGCTCCGGCCTGCGGCTTGCCGCTTGTCATCGACGCGATGGAAGTTAAATTCGGCGGCGCAAGATGGACTGGAATGGACAAGGGCAGGGAAAGCGATGGAATCGAGTGTCAGGATCGACGAGAGCTGGAAATCGGCTTTGACCGCAGAATTTTCCAGCCCCTACATGGCGGCGCTGAAAAAATTCCTGGTGGAGGAGAAGAACAGTGGCAAGCAGATTTTCCCCAAAGGGCCTGAATATTTCCGCGCTTTGGATCTGACGCCGCTCGACACGGTGCGCGTGGTCATTCTCGGGCAGGACCCTTACCACGGCGAGGGGCAGGCGCATGGGTTGTCGTTCAGCGTCAAACCGGGCGTGCGCTCGCCGCCCTCCTTGGTGAATATCTACAAAGAACTGCAGGGCGATCTCGGTATTCCACCCGCTCGCCACGGCTTTCTGGAAAGCTGGGCGCGGCAAGGCGTGCTGTTGCTGAACAGCGTGCTGACGGTGGAGCGGGCGATCGCGGCATCGCATCAGGGCAAGGGCTGGGAGAAGTTCACCGATGCGATCATCCGCGCCGTCAACGATCAGGAGCACCCGGTCGTCTTCATCCTCTGGGGGGCCTATGCGCAAAAGAAGGCGGCTTTCGTCGATCAGTCGCGCCATCTGGTGATCCGCTCGCCGCATCCGTCGCCACTGTCAGCCCATAACGGCTTTTTCGGCACAAAACCCTTTTCCAAGGCCAATGATTTTCTCGTCTCGAAGGGCCGTAAGCCGATCGACTGGGCTCTGCCCGCAAATCCGGAAATGCCGGCTTAGGTCAGTGTCTGGGAAGATGGCGGTTCGGGGTTCCGAGCATTGCGGCGAGCAACGACGCTTTCGCGCCAGACGGTGAAGATGCCGGCGCCAACGACGATCGCCGAGCCAAGGATCATGTTGAGGTTCAGCGTCTCGCCGAAGATGGAGACGCCGATGATCGAGGCGAAAACCAGCTGCAGATAGGTCAGCGGCTGGACTTCGGAAGCATCCAGCAGCTCATAGGCCTTTATCAGGAAGAAATGGCTGGTCGTCCCGGTGATGCAGAGCAATAGCATCCATGCCCAGTCCTGCGGCGCGAGCGTTGTCCAGTAGAAGGGTCCGATAAGAGTGATCGCAACGGCACCGGCAACGCCGGTGTAGAAGAAACTCGTCATCGAGCTATCGTCGCGGCTGACGAGCCGGGTCGAGATGACGTAGATCGCAAAGATCAGCGCCGATGAGACCGGGATCAGGAAGTTGATGTCGAAGCTGCTGTCGTCCGGTTTCAGGATCAGCAGAACGCCGAGCAATCCGGCAATGATCGCCGTCCAGCGCCGCCAGCCGACGCGCTCGCCCAGAAGCGGCATGGACAGCAGCGCCACGAAAAGCGGTCCGGACGAAAAGATCGCCTGCGAATGGGCAAGCCCGACCCGCGAGAACGAGATGATGACGATGACGATCTGTGCGACGAGCAGGATGCCACGCACAATCTGAAGCACCGGACGTTTCGTTCTTGCAGTCACCGGCAAGCCGCCGCGCGCACGGGCTGCGAGCGCGATGGCGAACGCGGCAAACGCCCAGTAGCGGATCATGGTGATGAAAACCGGAGGGTAGAGGCTGCCCAGATGCTTGGAAATCGCGTCCTGTATCGAGAAGATGACAAGGGCAAGCAGGACGAAGATGTAGCCGGTTCGCTTCGAGGTCATGACAACGGTCATACACCGGCTGCAGCAGGGCCTGCCACGCGATTTTCGCGATGCGGCACTGATTGTTTTACGTCGGCGTTTTCCGGCAACACGGCAGCGCTGAACACGGCCGTGTTGCCTTTTTGGATCAATCCTCGCGGAATGTATGCTGAATCTGTTCGGTCAGCGGTTTGGCGAGATAGGAGATGACGGTGCGGTCGGCGATCTTGATGAAGACTTCGGCCGGCATGCCGGGATAGAGGGTGAGCCCTTCCAGAGCCGCCAGGCTTTCCGGCTTCGGTGTGATGCGCAGCGGATAGTACGTCATGCCGGTGCGCTGGTCGGTGGCCAGATCGGGCGCGATGGTAACGACTTCCGCCTCGACAATCGGCGTCGTGCGCTGGTTGAAGGCGCTAAAGCGGATTTCCACCGGCTGGCCGACGCGGATTTGGTCGATGTCATGCGTGGCGATCTTGGCCTCGACGGTCAAGCCATCCGAGCCAGGCACGACGATCATCAGAACCTCGCCGGGATTGATCACACCGTTCACGGTGTGGACGGCCAGCTGATAAATCCGGCCGTCAAGCGGCGCACGGATGTCCAGGCGCTTCAACTGGTCAATGGCGGCGACGCGGCGATCTTCGTATTCGGCGATCTTTGCTTCGACATCCGTCAATTCCTTGGCATTTTCGGTGCGGCGATCCTCGTCGAGCTGCAGTATCTGCAGATCGACTTCGCTCGACTTGCCGGCGGACTGGGCGCGTGCGGCGAGACGGGCGCCGCGGTCGCCTTCGAGCTGAGCCCGATCACGCTTCAGCTCGACCACCCGCTGCATGGGAATGAGACCCTTGCCGTAGAGCTTTTCCAGCCCTTTGAGTTCTTCGTTGATGAGCGTTACCGCGTCCTCGATCGCAGCGAGCTGGACGGTCAGCCCCTTTGTCTCGTCGGCGAGCTGGCTCTTGCGCGACGCAAGCTGGGCTTTCATGCCAACGAGCGCGTTTTTCCGGCTGACAAACAGCGTGCGTTCGCTCTCCTCAAGGACACTGCCGGGCGTGCTCGTGCCAGACGTCAATTCGTCCAAATTCTCCGGGATATTGAAATCTTCGGCCCCCAACTGCTCCGCCAGCAGGCGGGCCTTGCGGGCATAGAGCTGCGCCAGCGTATTCCGCACGATCGACATGTTGGCGCGCACGGTGGTGCCATCGAGCTTGATCAGGATCTGCCCTGCTGTGACGGTGTCACCTTCCTTGACCAGCACTTCGCCGACGATGCCACCGGTCAGGTGCTGGATCTTCTTGACGTTGTTCTCGACGACGACTGTCCCGCTCGCGACGATGGCGCTGGAAAGTTCGGTGGTCATCGCCCAACCGCCGATCCCGAAGATGAGCGCACATGCCAGAACCGAGACGGCGGTGATGTGCCGCCCAAGCGAACGGTGCGAGGTTTCGGGCTTTTTTTCTATATCGTTCACGATGCGGAATCCTGTCCTTCACCCACGATCTTCAGTGAGGCTGCGTTTGCAATTTGAGGCTGGCGGCTTTCCTTGCGCAGGATCTGCGCCAAGATTTCATCCTTCGGCCCGAAGGCCTGCATGCGCCCCTCGTTCATCATCAGGACCATATTGGCAGCGGCAAGTGCACTTGGCCGGTGTGCGATGACGATGACGATACCGCCGCGGGCGCGCACGCTCATGATCGCTTCGCTCAGGGCCCGTTCACCCTCAGCATCCAGATTGGAATTGGGTTCATCGAGCACCACGAGGAACGGTTCATCGAAAAGGGCGCGGGCAAGTGCCAGGCGCTGACGCTGGCCGGCTGACAGGGCCGTGCCGCCTTCGCCGATCTCTGTCTCGTATCCGTTTGGCAATTTGAGAATGAGATTGTGGACGCGCGCCGCCCGGGCCGCCGAGACGATGGCATCCGGCGAGGCATTCTCGCTGAAGCGCGCGATATTCTGCGCCACTGTGCCAGCGAAAAGTTCGACATCCTGCGGCAAGTAGCCGATCGAGCATCCGAGCCGGTCGCTGTCCCACTGGTCGAGTGCTGCCCCATCAAGGCGGACTGCCCCGCGAAATGATGGCCAGATGCCGATCAGGGCACGCGCGAGCGAGGATTTGCCCGAGGCGCTCGGCCCGATGACACCGAGCGCGGTGCCGGCCGAAATCGTGAAATTGACTTCCGCGAAGGTCAAGCGCTGGGCGCCCGGAGGCCCACCTGCCAGATTCTCAGCGCTGAGTTTCTCTTTCGGCGCCTTCAGTTCCATCGGCGCATCGCGTTCCGGCAAGGCCTGGAGCAGATCCTTCAGCCGCTGCCAGCTCTGACGGGAGGAAACAAACCCGCGCCAGTTGCCGATGGCCAGTTCCACGGGGGCCAGAGCACGCGCCGTCAGGATCGAGCCGGCAATGATGATGCCGGGGGACGCCAAGCCTTCGATGACGAGGACCGCGCCGGTCGCCAGAACGGCAGACTGCAGCGCCATTCTAAACACCTTGGACAGCGCTCCATAACCGTTGCCGACGTCGGAGGTCGCACGGTTATGTTCCCGGTAGGTATCGTTGCGCTGTTCCCAGAGCTGCGACATGCGTCCCATCATGCCCATGGCCTGCATGACTTCGGCATTGCGCTGCGAGGCCTGAGCAAAGGCGTTGCGCTGGTTGCCTGCCTCGGACGCCTTCTTCGACGGACCTTCCGTGCCGCGATTTGTGAGGAAGGTCAGGATAATGAGAATAATCGAACCGACGATGGCGACGAGGCCGATCAACGGATGGAACAGGAAGCAGATGCCGATGTAGAAAGGAAGCCACGGCAGATCGAAGAATGCGGCCGGGCCGCTGCCGGAGAGGAACGAGCGAACCTGATCGAAGTCCCGCAACGCCTGCAGGCCATCGCCCTGGGTGCGCAGTTTCAATGGTGCCTGCACCACAGCGCGATAGATACGCGCGCTCATGGCTTCGTCGAGTGCGCCCGCGATGCGCACGAGCATGCGGCCGCGCATCATGTCGAAGGCGCCCTGGAATGCGTAAAGCAGCAATGCGAGCAGGCAAAGCGCGATCAGCGTCGGGATGCTTCTGCTCGGCAGGACCCGGTCATAGACTTCCAGCATGAAGAAGGAACCGGTCAGATAGAGGATATTGACCAGCGCACTGGCGACAAAGATACCGATGAAGCCTGCCTTGCAGTTCCACAGGGCCTCTGCCGGGTCGGATGCGCTGACTTTGGTGGTGGAATAATTCGTCACTGTATAGGTCCTCACGAGGCGTTTTCCGCCTCAAATGGAATGCACAATGTGCGACAATTTCTCTGAAGCCGCATTCCCTGGAAGTGTGTCGCCTAGGGGAGCATGTATCGCGTCGCTAAAGGGCGGCCTGGGGCGCCTATGTAAATGAATTTTCACTAATGTAAACGGATTTGTCGCCTCTTGAGTGCCGGAAATTAACCTATAGCATAGTTTTCGAGGCATCTGGTGAAAGTATTTGTCTTGTTTAACCAGTTACTTAGACTTTCCTGGCCTCGCCATTGCCTTGCGTTCCACAGGGCAATCGGACAAAGACGTTAAATCATCGAAAAGGCTGGAAAATGAGAAATATTCTGATCGTCGGCATCGGCACCGGCAATCCCGAGCATCTCACCCTGCAGGCGATCAATGCGCTCAATGCGGCGGCTGTTCTTTTCATTCCGACCAAGGGTGAGGCGAAGGCTCAGCTTGCAGAAATCCGTCGCGATATGGTCTCGCGCTATGTCACGCGACAGGACAGCCGCGTTGTCGAATTCGAGGTTCCGGTTCGCCAGACGACCGGGCGTTCCTACGCGCAGAGTGTCGATGAGTGGCATGCCGCGATTGCCGCGACCTACGAACGTCTTCTGCTTGATGCGCTCAAGGAGGATGAGACCGGTGCTTTTCTCGTCTGGGGCGACCCAATGCTCTACGACAGCACCATCCGTATCTTTGAGCGTGTCAGGGCGTTGGAAACGGTAAAATTCGACTATTCGGTCATTCCCGGCATTACCAGCATCCAGGCGCTGGCCGCCAGCCACCGGATTCCGCTTAATCTTGTGGGCAAGCCTGTGGAGATCACCACTGGCCGGCGCCTTGCCGAGAGCTTTCCGCAGAAAAGCGAGACGGCCGTCGTCATGCTCGACGGAGAGCAGGCGTTCAAGGCGGTCGATGATCCCGACGCACGGATCTATTGGGGCGCCTATCTCGGCACGCCGCAGGAGATCATCATTTCCGGCCGGCTTGCCGACGTGAAGGACGATATCCTCAAAACCAGAGCGGCGGCCCGGGCGCAGCATGGCTGGATCATGGATATCTATCTTCTGCAGAAGGGCGTTGATTTCGAGGAGTAGCGGCAAAAGCCGTGCTCCGGTTTGGCTTGCAACTGGCATGGCGGCCGGGTTTCCTGTGTTGTAGAGTGCCGTGATGACGGGTAAGCGATGGCCCGGAACCTTGGATCGTACCCTTTTTGAAGACTGGAGATGGCTAGCCGCCTGTCATGACGTTCTGTGCCGCACCATCCAACGGATCAATGGAAGCCACACAGCGCACGCCGATGCGCCGCGGCGCCTGCCCATCCCTGTCAGTGCCGATGATGACGGGTGACGGTCTTTTGGTACGTCTGCGGCCTGGCAAGCCGGGGTTTGCGCTTCGTGAACTTATGGCGATAGCGGATGCGGCTGCGCTGTGTGGAAATGGCATCCTTGAAGTCACGGCGCGGGGTAATCTGCAAATTCGTGGATTGACGGTGCAGACCGTCCCGCTCCTGTCTCAAAAAATTGCCGATGCCGGTATCACGATTGTTCAGGGTCTGGCGATTGAAACGCCGCCGTTGGCCGGGCTGGATCCCACCGAAATTGCCGACGCAGTGTCTCTTGCCGAACGGCTACGTGTGGCCGTGGCCGCGCATCAACCGTCATTGACGCTGGCGCCGAAGCTGTCGGTCGTTGTGGACGGCGGAGGTCAGCTGCATCTGGGCGTGGTCACCGCCGATATCAGGCTGCGCGCCGTGCGGACCAACGGCCAAGTGTTCTGGCTGCTGGCTCTGGCCGGCACGGAAACGACGGCAAGACGGATTGTGGCACTGGAGGAGGCGGCTGTCGTTCCGGCAGTGATGGACATTCTCAAGAACCTTGCTGCGATCGGCAATGATGCCCGCGCCCGCGATATTGCCGGAGCTGTTTCAACGCGCTGGGTGGCGGTAACCGGCCTTGATCCGATTGCGCCGATGACGCCGGCACCGAACGTTGCAGGGGTTCATCACCTCGGCGAGGCGTGTTGCGTTCTGGGCATCGGCCTGCCATTCGGTCAAATCCGCACGCAGGGCCTTTGTGCGTTGCTTGAGGCGCTGGACATTCTGGGAGCGAGCGAAATCCGGCTGGCGCCCGGTCATGCGCTGATGGTGCTGGGCATTGCGCCTGACCGGATCGGTGCGGCGCAGGCGCTTGCTCTCGGCCATGGTTTGCGCGCTTTTCCGCGTGATCCCCGCAATCATATAGCAGCCTGTGCCGGTGTCGGGGCATGCGCCTCGGCACGGATCGATACGCGGGCGGTAGCGCAGATGGTTGTCGATACGGCGCCGGCACTGCTCGACGGGTCGCTGACGGTCCATGTTTCCGGCTGCGCCAAGGGCTGTGCCAAGCCATCCGCCTCAGCGCTGACGATCACGGCTGCGCCAACAGGCTACGCGCTTGTCGTAAATGGTCCTGCATCGGCGAAGCCAACCGCCTATATCGAAGAAAACAACATAAGAACCGCGCTTGAACACCTCGACAAGCTCGTGTCTGAGCGGAAACAGGGTGGCGAATCGGCCCGCTCCTGCCTTACACGGCTCGGAGCGGATGTGATCACAGCTGCGGTTCAACAGGGATAGAGATGCCTGAATACGATTATATCCGGGATGGCGATGCCATCTACGAGCGCTCGTTTGCCATCATTCGCAGCGAAACCGATCTGTCCCGTTTTAACGACGAAGAAGCCGATCTCGCCGTCCGCATGGTGCATGCCTGCGGACTGGTGGATGCCGCGCAATATTTCGAGTTTTCTCCCGGCTTCGTCCCTGCTGCCCGCCAGGCCCTGAAGAATGGCGCGCCGATCTTTTGCGATGCGTTTATGGTGTCCCACGGCATTACCCGCGCGCGGTTGCCCGCTGATAATGACGTGATCTGCACCTTGCGCGAACCGCAGACGGCCGACATCGCCCGCGAGATCGGCAATACCCGTTCCGCCGCTGCGCTGAAGCTTTGGGTCGAGCGCCTGGCCGGATCCGTGGTCGCCATCGGCAATGCGCCGACGGCGCTTTTTTTCCTGCTGGAATTGTTGCGCGACGGTGCGCCAAAGCCGGCGGCGATCATCGGCATGCCGGTCGGCTTCGTCGGGGCGGCGGAATCGAAGGATGCACTGGCTGACAATTCCTATGGCGTGCCCTTTGCCATCGTGCGCGGCCGTCTCGGCGGCAGCGCGATGACGGCTGCGGCGGTCAATTCGTTGGCGAGGCCGGGTCTTTGAGCGGCGCTTCGATCGGCAGGTTGATCGGTGTCGGAACGGGTCCGGGCGATCCGGAGCTTCTGACGCTCAAGGCCATCAAGGCGCTGGAGGCAGCCGATGTGCTCGCCTATTTCGCCAAGGAAGGTCGGCGCGGCAACGGACGCGCTGTTGTCGATGGGCTGCTGAAACCGGGGCTGCTCGAATTGCCGCTCTATTATCCGGTGACCGTCGAGATCGACAAGGACCACGACGACTACAAGAGCCAGATCACCGGTTTCTACGATGCGTCGGCGGCGGCTGTTGCCGAACATCTGAATGCGGGCAGGACCGTCGCGGTCCTCAGCGAAGGCGACCCGATGTTTTACGGCTCCTACATGCATCTGCATGTGCGGCTGGCTGGGCGTTTCCCGGTCGAGGTCATTCCGGGGATCACGGCCATGTCCGGCTGCTGGTCGCTGGCGGGACTGCCGATCGTGCAGGGGGACGATGTGCTCTCCGTGCTTCCTGGTACGATGGCTGAGGATCAGCTGACCCGCCGCCTCGGCGATACGGAAGCCGCCGTGATCATGAAGGTCGGCCGCAATCTGCCGAAGATCCGGCGAGCGTTGACAGCTGCAGGCAAACTCAGCCAGGCCGTTTATGTCGAACGCGGCACGATGGCGAATTCCGCGATGATCCCGCTGGCTGAAAAGGCCGACGATACGGCCCCGTATTTTTCGCTGGTGCTGGTTCCCGGCTGGAGCGGCAGGCCATGAGCGGCACGCTGTATGTGATCGGCACAGGTCCGGGCGGACCGCAGCAGATGACGCCCGAGGCTGTCGACGCGGTCTCGAAGTCCACCGATTTCCTTGGTTACGGCCCCTATCTCGACCGGTTGTCGCTTCGCCCCGACCAGAACCGCATTGCCTCGGACAATCGCGAGGAGCTTGACCGTGCGCAGGCCGCAATCCTTCGCGCTGTGGCTGGCACCAACGTTTGCGTCGTCTCCGGCGGCGATCCCGGTGTTTTTGCCATGGCCGCCGCCGTCTGCGAGGCGATCGACAACGGGCCAAGCGAATGGCGCACGATCGACCTGGTGATCGTGCCGGGGGTCACCGCCATGCTTGCGGTCGCTGCCCGCATTGGCGCTCCGCTCGGCCATGATTTTTGTGCCATCTCGCTGTCGGACAATCTCAAACCCTGGGATGTGATCACGCGGCGTTTGAAGCTGGTGGCGGAAGCTGGCCTGGTGATCGCGCTCTATAATCCGATCAGCAAGGCACGGCCCTGGCAACTCGGCGAGGCCTTCGATATCCTGCGCAGTGTCTTGCCGGCGGAAACGCCGGTGATCTTCGGCCGTGCTGCTGGCCGTCCCGATGAGCGCATGCTGGTCATGCCGCTTGGCCAAGCGGACCCTCAGAAGGCGGACATGGCAACCTGCGTGATCATCGGCTCGCCGGAGACCCGCATCATCCCGCGTCCGGGAAAACCTGACCTCGTCTACACGCCGCGTTTCATCTCCGGGGAGAAAAGGTGATCGACAAGGCCGAGCGCGTCTTTGACAGTCTCAACCGTGCGGACATCGTCCGGTTGCTGGCGCTCGACCATGATCACCGCGATGCCGAGCGCACGGGCGGCGGCGATCTTGCCATAGGTGGCGCTACCGCCGCTGTTCTTGGCGACGATCAGTTCGATCCGGTTTTCCATCAGCAGTTCGCGTTCGGCTTCCTCCTCGAAGGGGCCGGTCGCGAGAATGTAATGCGCTTGCGGAATGTCGAGCCGCGGCATGACGGGATCGACGCTGCGGATCAGATAATGATGCAGCGGAGCGCCTTCGAAATGGAAAGCCTCCTGTCTGCCGATCGCGAGGAAGATGCGTTTTGGCGTCGCGCCGAGGGCCTCGACCGCCTCTGCGACAGAGCGAACGCCGGTCCAACGATCACCGGGCTGCTGTTTCCACGCAGAACGGCGCAGAGCGAAAAACGGAATTCCGGTCCGGCCCGCCGCCACGGCAGCGTTATGCGAGATGCGCGCCGCAAAGGGATGCGTCGCATCGATCAAAAGGTCGAAATTTTCAGCCTTCACGAACTCGGCAAGTCCATCGCTGCCCCCGAAGCCGCCGCTGCGGGTCGGAACCGGCTGGGCCATGGGCTCTGCCGTGCGTCCGGCCAGCGAAAGAAGGCTGTCGCAATCGGCGCGCCTAGCCAGCTCTACAGCCAGTTGCCGCGCTTCGGTCGTGCCGCCAAGGATCAGGATGCGGTGTTTGCCCATGGGTGAAAATCAGGTCTTTTCGAGTGGTGACACGGCGCCATGGCTGACGATCATCGGCCTTGGCGAAGACGGTTTAGCCGGTCTCGGAGATGAGGCCAAGCGCTGCATCGCGAACGCCTCCGTGGTTTTCGGCGGAGTTCGCCATCTTGAGCTTACAGCACCGCTGATTGCCGGTGAGCAGCACAGTTGGTTGAGCCCGTTTGAACGCTCCGTCGAGGCCGTCGTTGCACTGCGCGGAAAGCCCGTCGTGGTTCTTGCCTCCGGCGATCCGTTCTTCTTCGGCGTCGGGGTGACCCTTGCGCGACAGATCGCTCGCTCGGAAATGCGCGTTCTTCCCGCTCCCTCCTCGTTCAGCCTGGCCGCCTCCCGTCTCGGTTGGGCATTGCAGGATACGCAGATCGTATCGCTGCACGGCCGTCCGCTCGATCTGATCCGGCCGTATCTGCAGCCGGGCTCGCATATTCTGGCGCTGACATCGGATGAGCGTGGTCCGGCGGAGCTTGCTCGACTGCTTGATGCGAGCGGGTTCGGGCAGTCTCCATTGACGGTGCTTGAGGCGCTGGGCGGCGCTCAGGAACGTGTGACATCGCAGATCGCAGCCGACTTTTCGCTGACGGATATCAACCCGCTCAATATCTGCGCCATCGAAGTCCTCGCTGAAACGGGTGCTCGCATCCTGCCGCTTCCATCCGGCCTTGATGATGGACTGTTTGAGCATGACGGCCAGATCACCAAGCGGGAAATTCGTGCATTGACGCTGTCTGCGCTGGCGCCGCGGCGCGGCGAGTTGTTGTGGGATATCGGTGCCGGCTCAGGCTCGATCGGTATCGAGTGGATGCTGTCGGATTCGTCGATGCGCGCAATTGCCATCGAAGGCTCTGCGGAGCGCGCAGAACGCATCGGGCGGAACGCGGCGAATTTCGGCGTGCCGGGTCTGACTGTCATTCATGGTACAGCGCCCGCAGCCCTTGCCGGACTGCCGTCTCCAGATGCGATCTTTGTCGGCGGCGGCGGCAGCGAAGAGGGCGTGATGGCTGCGGCTATCGCTGCCTTGCGAGCTGGTGGCCGGTTGGTTGCCAATGCCGTCACGACGCAGATGGAAGCCGTGCTTTTGGAGCACCATGCAAGGCTCGGCGGTTCGCTGATCCGCATCGATATCGCCCGCGCGTCTCCAGTGGGGTCTATGACCGGCTGGCGTCCGGCGATGCCGGTGACGCAGTGGTCATGGGTAAAACCCTGATTTCGGAATTTTAGAAGGAACCAGCATGACCGTTCATTTCATTGGAGCAGGCCCGGGCGCCGCAGACCTGATCACCGTGCGCGGCCGCGATCTCATTGCCCGCTGCCCTGTCTGCCTCTATGCCGGTTCGATCGTCTCTCCCGAACTGCTGCAATATTGCCCTGAAGGTGCGCACATTGTCGACACGGCGCCGATGTCGCTCGACGAGATCGAGGCGGAATACGTGAAGGCTGCCGCCGCTGGACATGATGTGGCGCGGCTGCATTCGGGCGATCTCTCGGTCTGGAGCGCCGTAGCTGAGCAAATCCGCCGGCTGGAGAAGCACGGGCTCGATTATACGATGACGCCCGGTGTGCCTGCGTTTGCGGCCGCCGCTGCCACACTCGGCCGGGAACTCACCATTCCCGCTATTGCCCAGAGCCTTGTGCTCACCCGCGTTTCCGGCCGGGCGTCGCCGATGCCGAATGCCGAGACCTTCGCCGGGTTCGGTGCCACCGGCGCGACCCTCGCCATCCATCTGGCGATCCATGCCCTGGGACAGGTGGTCGAGGAACTGACGCCGCTTTATGGCGCGGATTGCCCGGTTGCCATCGTCGTCAAGGCATCCTGGCCGGATGAGCGGGTGATCAGAGGCACGCTTGCCGATATCGAGGCGAAGGTTGCCGCCGATCCGATCGAGCGGACGGCGTTGATCTTCGTCGGCCGCACGCTTGGCGCCACCGATTTCCGTGAAAGCTCACTCTACGATGCGGCCTATCAGCGGCGGTTTCGCGGTCGCGACGGGTTGTAGCAAGCGTCAGATATCCATGCCCGATGTGTCCGGATGCTCGCCGGTCGTCTTGCGCGGCACGTCGTTCTTGCCTTCGATCCGGTCGCGGTAAAGCGCGGACTGGCCAAGCAGCATCAGCGTGACCGGTGTCGTCAGGATGACGAAGACAATGATCAGGATTTCGTGCAGGATCCAGCGGTTCTGCAGGACGGCGAAGGTGATCATCGAGGCAATGGAGATCAGGATCGTTCCGGCGCTGGCGCCGAGTGTCGGCGCGTGCAGGCGGCCATAGAAAGTCTTCAGCCGGATCAGCCCCATCGAGCCGATCAGGGTGATCGCCGAGCCGGTGAGAAGAAGGATGCAGACCGGGATCGCCGCCCAGGCCGGAAGGTCGGTCAGGTGGCTCATTCGATCACCTCGCCGCGCATCAGGAATTTCGCAAAGGCGATCGAAGACACGAAGCCGAGCAGTGCGATGATCAAGGCTGCCTCGAAGTAGATCGAATTGGCGGTGCGGATCCCGAATGTCAGAAGCAGCAGCATGGCGTTGATGTAGAGTGCATCGAGGCCGAGGATACGGTCCTGTGCCCGCGGCCCCCGCGCCATCCGGAACAGGGCGCACCCCATGGCCAGTCCAAGCAAGGTCTGGGATGCCAGGATCGACCAGATGATGAAGAGCTCGTTCATTCGAATATCTCCTTCAACGGGGTTTCATAGCGGGTTCTGATCAGGTTGGACCACGCCGCGCCGTTTTCCAGGTCAAGCACGTGGATCAACAGGACGCCAGTCTGGCGATCGAATTCGAGCCAGGCGGTTCCGGGCGTTGCCGTCAGGATACAGGCCAGCATTGCCAGTGCATTCTCCTCACGCAGGCTGATGTCGATCGCCACGAAGCCGGAATTGACCGGCCGTTTTCCCGCACGCAGGATGACGCCCATCACGGCGATGTTGGAGCGGACAACATCGACGGCGACGTGTCCGGCCAGAACGGCGATCAGGCGAAAATTCTTCAGCTGTGTCTTGCCGGGCTGAAGGTTGACCATGGCCCAGGCAAACGCAATGCCGAGCATGCTGCCGAGCACGATCTGCCCGGGCGAAAGCGACTGATTGATCAGCAGCCACAACATCAAAAGCGCCAATGATAGAAGCGGGTAAGGGAACCAGTAGCGCATTGTCTATTCCCCCGCTGCCGGGCCGGCACGCGGAGCCGACATCACGCGCCCGATATAATTCTGCGGTTGCCCCAGCGATTTCGCCGTCGCGTCCATGTAGCGCATGGCTGGTCCCGCCTGGAAGCTCAGGAAGACGCAGGCCATCAGCAGCAGCAGAACGGGCGTGATCTCGATCAGGAAGACACGCGGGATGGTGCCTTCGATCGATGTCCAGAAGGTGCGGATACCCACACGGTTCATGGCGATCATGGCGGCGAGGCCGGACAGGATGAGCAGGGCGGTATAGGCCCATTCGGCGCCGGAGACCGGAGCCTCGCCGCCAAAGCTGGCTGGGTTGAACAGCCCGTGCAGCATGGCGAATTTGGCCAGAAACCCGGAGAGTGGCGGCAGGCCGGACAAAAGGATGGCGCAGGCGCAGAAGCAGAGACCAAGCACCGCCATCGTGCCGGGCACGGCGACGCCGCCCTCCTTTTCTTCCTCGTTCTCATCAACATCGCCATAGGCTTCCATCGTCACGGCCAGAACGTCGGCGCCGGCGTCGCGGGCGCGTTCCACCAGTTCGATCAGCAGGAAGAAGGCGCAGATCGTCAGTGTCGAACTGACCAGATAAAACAGTGCGCCGCCGATGACGGCGCCGTTGCCAAGGCCGATTGCCGCCATCAGCGTGCCGGAGGAAACCAGCACGCAATAGCCGGCAAGCCGGCCCATGGCCTGCGAGGCCAGAACGCCGATCGCACCGAAACCGATCGTGAGCAAGCCGCCATAGAGCAGCACAGCCTGCCCGAAGCCGAGGGAAGCGCCGGCATCTGCGCCGAACAGCAACATGGAAAGCCGAAGAAGAATATAGACGCCGACCTTGGTGAGGATGGCGAAGATCGCGGCGACGGGCGGCGTCGCAGCCGAATAGGTGGCGGGCAGCCAGAAGCCGAGCGGCCACATGCCGGCCTTGACGAGGAAGGCGATGCCGAGAAGTGCTGCACCCGCTTCCATCAGCATCCGGCTTTCCGGGCCGATCGTGGTGATCCGCATGGCGAGGTCGGCCATGTTCAGCGTGCCGGTTGCACCATAGATCAGGCTGACGCCGATCAGGAACAGCGAAGAGGCCGCGAGGTTGACGGCGATATAATGCAAACCTGCCTTGACCCGCATCGGGCCGGAGCCGTGCAGCAGCAGTCCATAGGATGCGGCCAGCATCATTTCGAAGAAGACGAACAGATTGAAGAGATCGCCGGTCAGGAAGGCACCGTTGAGACCCGCCAGCATCAACTGGAACAGCGAATGAAAATGGTAGCCGGCACGATGCCATTTTGCCATCGAGAATACCTGCGTCGCCATCGCCAGAAGCCCTGTCAGCACCAGCATCAGGGCTGACAGCCGGTCCAGCACCAGAACGATGCCGAAGGGTGCCGGCCAGTTTCCAAGCAGATAGACGCTGGCGCCCGATTCACCTTCTCCCGAGGAGGCTGCCATCCGCATCAGCAGAATGCTGACGATGAAAACCACCACCGTCGATGCAAAGGCGATCACGCCCTTCAGCGTCCGGTTTCGTTCGTCGGCGGGAATGAGGGCGGCGGCCGTGATGATCGGCAGGATGATCGGCAGGATGATCAGGTGATGAAGCCAGTTCATGCCGCGCTACTCCCTGCCGTCCACATGGTCGGTGCCGGTAAAGCCGCGCGAGGCGAGAAGAACGACGAGGAACAATGCCGTCATGGCAAAACCGATGACGATGGCCGTGAGTACCAGCGCCTGGGGGATAGGATCCGTATGGGTCAAAAGCCCACCGGTGCCGCCTGGCTCCAGGACCGGCGGCGCGTTGACCCTTAAGCGGCCCATGCCGAAGATGAAAAGATTGACGGCATAGGAGAGCAGCGACAGGCCGATGATCACCTGATAGGTGCGCGGCCGGAACAGCAGCCAGACGCCGGAAGCGGTCAGGACGCCGATGCCTGCGGAGAGAACGAGTTCCATTATGCGGTCTCCTTCGCAGCCAGCTTCGCGGCTCTGATCTGGGCGCGGGGCGCGCGCACCGACTGGTGGGCAAGCGCGATCAGGATCAGCACGGTGGCGCCGAGCACCAGCGAGAACACGCCGAGATCGAACAGGATGGCGGTTGCCAACGGGATCTTGCCGACGACCGGCAGGGAGACATATTGGGCGTGCGAGGTCAGGAACGGATAGCCGAAGACCCAGGACCCAAGGCCGGTGGCGGTGGCAACGATGAGGCCGATCGCCATCCAGCGCAGCGGATGGATGCGCAGCCGTTCCTCCACCCAGCGCGTGCCGCCCGCCATATATTGCAGGATGAAGGCGATCGACATGGCGATGCCGGCCGCAAAGCCGCCGCCCGGCAGGTCATGGCCGCGGAAGAACAGGAAGGCGGCCAGCATGCCGATGACGGGGAACATCCAACGCATGATGACGGAAGGAACCAGCAGGTATTCGGCGATGCTGTCGCCCTTCTTGCGGTCCGGGTGATCGTCGTCGAAGGCGTTCTGGACGCGCTGCTGCTCCGGTGCTTCAAGGCTTTCGGTGGCGGGCCGGAAACGCAGGAGCAGGGCGAACACCGTCAGGGCGACGATACACAGCACGGCAATCTCGCCCAGCGTGTCGAAACCGCGGAAATCGACGAGGATGACGTTGACGACATTGGTGCCGCCGCCTTCACTATAGGCGCGCTCGAGGAAATAGCTCGACATCGTCTCTGGCATTTCGCGACTCATCATCGTGTAGGAGATGAGCATCATGCCAAGGCCGGCGAACACGGCAAAGGCGAGATCGCGCAGGCGGCGTAGACGGGTCGATACCGTCATCATCTCCGGATCGTCCGGATCTTCGATCCGCTTCGGCAGCCAGCGCAGGCCGAGCAGAATGAGAACCGTCGTGACGATTTCGACGAGCAACTGCGTTGCGGCAAGATCGGGCGCCGATAGCCAGACAAACGTAAGACAGGTGACAAGGCCCGCACCGCCGAGCAACACAAGGGCTGCGAGCCGGTGGAATTTTGCCTGATAGGCGGCGCCCACCGCACAGACCATGCCGATCAGCCAGATCAGCGCAAAGGCCGGATCGATGTTGCGCAGGACGATCGTTGCCGGTTTGAACCCCTGCGAGAGGAGTGTGACGGCACCTGCAAGCAGCGCGACGGCGACGAGGATCCGCATCTGCGGCTGCAGCCGGCGGGTGCCGGCGCGCATCTCGATCGAGCGCGCCCATTTCCACGAGAGGGTGACAAGAACCCGCTCGAAGATGCGTTGGCCCTCCAGGCGGCGGAAGAACGGTGGGCCCTCGACGCTGGTGGCGAGATAGGGGCGCATGAGGAGGAACAGCCCGACGCCGCCGACAAGCGCGATCAGGCTCATGAACAGCGGCAGGTTCCAGCCGTGCCAGACGGCAAGGCTGTAGACCGGTGTCGCGTCGCCAAGCACAGATTTGACGGCAGTGTGAAGGAAAGGGCCGATGGTCAGGGCCGGGATTACGCCGACGACGAGGCAGGAAAAGACCAGGAAATAGATCGGCGCGAGCATCCAATGCGGCGGTTCGTGGGCTGTCTTTGGAAGGTCCTGCGGCGGCGGGCCGAAGAAGACGTGATAGATGAAACGCAGCGAATAGGTGACCGCGAACATGCTGGCGAGCGTCGCGACATAAGGCGTGATCGTGTCGAGCAGATTGTATTTGTGGGTTTCGATTGCCTCGGCAAAAAACATTTCCTTCGAGAGGAATCCGTTTAGCAGCGGCACGCCCGCCATCGCGGCACTGGCAACCATCGCCAGTGTCGCGGTGATCGGCATGTACTTGAACAGACCGCTCAAGCGCCGCATGTCGCGCGTGCCGGTTTCATGGTCGATGATCCCGGCTGCCATGAACAGCGAGGCCTTGAAGGTGGCATGGTTCATGGTGTGGAAGATCGCCGCAACCGCAGCCAGCGGGCTTCCAAGACTGAGCAGGACCGTGATGAGGCCGAGATGGCTGATGGTCGAATAGGCAAGCAGCCCCTTCAGGTCTTGCTGGAAGATCGCGAAATAGGCGCCGAGCAACAAGGTGCTGAGACCGGCCAGACCGACGATCCAGAACCATTGGTCGGTGCCGGCCATGACGGGCCAGAGCCGGATCAGCAGAAAGATCCCGGCTTTGACGAGGGTGGCGGAGTGCAGATAGGCGGAAACAGGCGTTGGTGCCGCCATGGCATGCGGCAGCCAGAAATGGAACGGAAACTGCGCGCTCTTGGTCAATGCGCCAAGCAGGATGAGGATGAGCACCGTGGTATAGAGCGGGTCGTTGCGGATCAGGTCGCCGGAGGACAGCACGGTGTCGAGATCGTAGCTGCCGACGATATGACCGATCAGCATCAGCCCGACGAACATGCACAGGCCGCCGGTGCCGGTGACCGTCAGGGCCATGCGGGCGCCGTCGCGCGCATTGGCGTTGTGATGCCAATAGCCGATCAAAAGGAAGGAGATGATGCTGGTCAGTTCCCAGAAGATCGCCAGGAGAATCAGATTGCCGGACAGGACCACGCCCAGCATGGCGCCCATGAAGGCGAGGAACAGTGCGAAGAAGCGCGGAACGGGGTCGCTGGCGGACATGTAGTAGCGTGCGTAGATGACGACGAGCAGGCCGATCGCGGTGACCAGGCTCGCAAACATCCAGGCGAACCCGTCCATGCGCAGCGAGAAATTCAAACCCAGTTCCGGAAGCCAGTTGACATCGTAGCGCAACACCTTGTCCGATGCGACAATGGGGTAGAGACCGGCCGAGACTGCCAGGCAAAACAGGGCGATGGCGCCTGAAAGCCAGGCGCTGGCCGTGCCCTTGTGGGCCGGAATGCAGATTGCAGCGAGGCTTCCTGCGAACGGTGCAAGAACCAGAATCAGAAGCAATGTCGCTGCGATCTCTATGTGCCCGTTTCCTTTAAAGCTTTCCGAATAACAGGACCGCGAGGGGTGCGTGGATGCCACGGCATTTGCGTGCCAGGGCCGGTGCCCGAAGCGTGCCGCGAAACGGCACCGAAGCACCTTGTTTTTATGTCTGCTTTCGGCTGCCATGCCAACCCGCAATGGCGATAAAATCGATTGCCTCCGGCAATTCGTTGCTCCGCATGCTGCATGATCACAGCGGGCACTCTGTTTTCGGAAACATCAAGGCGGGATTTTTGTAACGAAATGTAGGATCGATGTTGTGGGAAATATTTCGACACCGAAAACGGCTGGCGGCGATGGGCGCCCCACGTGCGTTTTATCGTGCTGCTGATATAAACGGGTCATGGATACGATACCGCACGTTCTGGTCGTTGATGACGACCCCGAGATTCGCCGTCTGCTTGGAAAATACCTCGATGGACAAGGCTTTCGCATCAGCCTTGCCGGCAGCAAGGGCGAGTGCGAAGCCAAGCTGGCCGAGCTTAAAATCGATCTTCTCGTTCTCGATGTCATGCTGCCGGATGGCTCCGGGCTCGATCTCTGCCGGTCGCTGCGGGGCAGGATGCCGCAGCTTTCGATCATCCTTCTGACGGCACTCAAGGAGGATGTCGACAGGATCATCGGGCTTGAATTCGGCGCCGACGACTATCTGGGAAAACCCTTCAATCCGCGTGAACTTTCTGCCCGTATCCGCGCCGTGCTGCGCCGTGGACGCGCCGAGCCGCCATCGGCCGGCAGCCGGCAATATGTCTTTGCCAATTATGTCGCCGATATCGAGAGCCGCACGCTGCGCGCGCCCGATGGCAGCGCCGTCGAATTGACCGGCGGCGAGTTCGAGCTGCTGGTGGTGTTTCTCCAGCGTCCGGGCCGTGTGCTGTCGCGGGATTCGCTGCTTGATCTAACGCAGGGCCGGACCGCCGATCCCTTCGACAGGTCGATCGATATCCTGGTCAGCCGCCTGCGCCGCAAGCTCGGTGACGCGAGTGTGTTCGCCATGCTGAAGACGGTGCGCAACAAAGGGTATCAACTGGCTGTCCCTGTCGAGCGGAGCAATTAGATGCTGTCGCTCCGCACGCGGTTTACGGCGCTGCTGATCATCTCCGTCGTTCTGGTTCTGGTGATTGCGGCGGTCGTGACCGCTTGGCTTTTGCGAAAGCCGCCGGAGGTCATGTATGATCGCGTTCTTGCCGAAAAGGCCGAGTTCGCACTGCTTCTGCTGCGCGCCGACCCGCTGGCAGCGCAGACCCTGCATATTGAAATCCGGGACAAACCCGGCACGGACCGCATCGATCAGGAGCGGACCGGCAGTATCCTCGCAGAGGGCCGGCGCCAGGGTTACACGGCTGATGTCGTCGTCCTGAAAAGTTTCAATCCTCACCGCTGGGATATTGCCGTCCGGCTGGACGACGGCCGTTGGGCCTATCTGGATTTTCCCGAACCGGGTCCCTTTCCCTATCTGCCGCTCGCCGCCTATCTGGGGCTTGTTGCGATCGGCATGACAGTTATTTCGATTTATGCCAGCAATGTGATGATGCGGCCGTTGCGCATTCTTGATGAAACGATCGCCATGATCCGCCCCGACGGTGTCATTCCGGAATTGCCGGAGACAGGCCCGATGGAGGTTCGCACGACAGCCAAGACCATCAACAGGCTTGCGACACGCCTCAACGCCGCCGTCGCCAGCCGGATGCGGATGATCGCGGCGGCAGGTCACGACATGCGCACGCCGATGACCCGCATGCGGCTTCGCGCGGAATTTGTCAGCGATGGCGATGACCGGCAATCCTGGCTGAAGGACCTCGATGAACTCGATCACATCGCCGACAGCGCCATCCGGCTGGTGCGCGAAGAGGTGAGCCTGGCAGCCCAGGAGCGGGTGCCGCTGGATCTGGTCCTTTGCGCCATCACAGACGAGGTGCAGGAGACCAATCTGCCGGTCGAGCGTGGCGTGGTCGTGCCGGTTCTGGTCAAAGGATCGCCGTTCGCCTTGAAACGGGCGCTGCGTAATCTGGTGGTGAATGCCGCGACCCATGGCGGCGGCGCCCGTGTCTCGCTTGCCAATTATGGGACCGACGCCATCCTGACCATTGTGGACAGCGGTCCCGGCATCCCGCCAAATCTGCTGAGCCGTGTTTTCGAACCGTTTTTCCGTGCCGACCAGGCCCGGCGGCAACTGGTGGCGGGCGCCGGTCTTGGGCTGGCGATTTCTCGTGAGATCATCGAAAACCATGGCGGCACGATCACCATTGTCAATCGCCGGGAAGGCGGCCTGTTGCAGACGGTACGCCTGCCGCTTTGCCCTGCCGGGCAGGATTGACCGAGCATTTCACGACTGGGGCCGTGCGTCTGAATGCGCGGACAGTTTTATGCCGGCGTGTCCATGACTGCCGGGCATGCCGGTGAATGCCTGCATCTGAACGCCCACATCAGAATTTGCAGAAACCGCAAGCGCGAGCTGACAACAAGCGCGTTAGCACAGACGCGGCAAAGCGAGTGTGCTTGCCCCCGGAACGCCATGATGCTGCCAGCGGTACCTTGCGCCGATCGTTGTTCTCCACTCACGAGGGAGAAGGGCGTAGACACCGATGACGATCACAAATGCTTCAAGCATTTTGCTTTTGCTGGAGGGGGCGGTTTTTTCTTACGCCGCCGGTAAACACAAAAATGCGCGGCCGATCGAAACCGGCCACGCACGAATTGTTATCTCATTCAACCGCAAAACGCGGATGTCTTGGCTTCGACTTACTGGCCGATGGCTTCAATGCCTGCGCCACCACCGATGGCGACGTTCAAAGCCACGTAGTTGTTGGACAGGTTGCGGATGCTTGCTGCAAGCGCGATACGGGAGTTGGCAAGGTTGCGTTCCGCGTCCAGCACGTCGAGCAGCGATGTTGCGCCACCCTTGTAGCTTTCACGCGCCAGGCTCAATGCCTCTTCGTAGGAATCGACCACTTTGCGCAGGGCTGCGACTGTCTGGTAGTTGTTGCGAAGTGCAACGAGGGCGTTCTCAACTTCCTCGATACCCTGCAGAACGGTCTGCTTCCAACTCAGATACTGCTGCTGGGCACCCGACTTGGCGATGTCGACATTGGCCTTCAAGCGTCCGCCATTGAAGATCGGAATATTCAGGCCGGGGCCGAACGACCAAGCGGTGAGGCCGCCGGTCGCGGCAGAGGCAACAACGCGCGAAGCGTCAATGTTGCCGCTGAGGGTCAGGCTTGGATAAAGCTGGGCTTCTGCGACGCCGATCTGAGCGGTGGCTGCGGCGAGCAAACGTTCTGCCCTGCGGATATCGGGGCGGTTACGCACCAGGTCGGCTGGAATGCCGATCTTGGTGTTGTAGCGCGGCGAAGGCTGCGAGGACCCCTTTGTCAGGCTGGCGGTGACGGTCGTCGCCGGCAGGCCGAGCAGGGTAGCGATACGGTTTGCTGCCTGGTTGAACCCTGTCTGGTAGCCCGGCAGTTCTGCGAGCGTGGTGTTGACGAGGCCTTCGGCCTGTACGACGTCGAGGCTCGATGCTGCACCGGCCGCCTTGATATCGTTCGTCAGCTTGAGGGTTTCCCGGCGCGAAGCAAGGCTCTTCTGCTGCAGCGCGTAGGCTTCCTGGTTGTAACGCGCCTCGATGTAAGAGGACGTCAGGTCGGAGAGATAGGCCAGGCGCGCGACGTTGACGTCGGCATAGGCGGCGTCAAGCGAGGCGGTTGCCGATTCCTTGGCGCGGGCAAACTGGCCGAACAGATCGATCAGCCAGGATGCGTCGCCGCCACCACCGATCGTTTTTGTCTGGGTGTTGCCGCCACGAAGGGACGACCCGTCTTGGCCGGCGACGCTCGCCGAACCGTTGGCGCTGATCTGCGGCAGACCGCCTGCTCCCGCGACGATCACATTGGCGCGGGCCTCGACAACGCGTTCAATCGATTGCTGGACGTTCAGGTTTTCGCCAAGGCCCTGGGCAACGAGGCTGTTCAGCTTCTTGTCGCGGAAGGCTTCCCACCATGGATTCAGCGCGACATTGTCCGATTCCGCTTTGCCGCCCTGCGAGAATTTTGACGGCAGATCAGCGGTCGGAGATTTGTAATCCGGGCCGACCACGCAGCCCGAGAGAAGAACGAGGCTCAAGGGAAAGAGCACTTTTGCAATTTTCATCTGGGTCCCCATCCGGCCCGAGCGGGTCGGTAACAAACGATTCATATTTTTCGTCTTTAACATTTTCCGCGCCGCATGCGAGGGAACAATTGCAAAGATGGCCCCGAAATGGACTTTCCCCAGCTTTGGTGTTTCCTAAGTGCCACGGCTTGGATCTTCCCACAGTGATTTCAAGAGCGCCTGATAAAAAAGATCACCCATGCGAATCACTTTGATTCAAGCAGTATGTCAAGTGAAGCTTAACAGTTAGAATGACCCATTAACGGCGGCGCGTGTCTGGCGTTTGTCAGTCAGGTGTCGAATTGTTTCCGGCGTCATAGCCCTTATGGCGGTGCGGGCGGGATATGAGACGTCTTGTGATGGTCGCGAAGCAAGCCCATCACGCATATAGGGAAACGTTAGGTACCTGTGCGGCGCTGCGCTCTGAGGTCAGGCCGCCAGCCATCGCCGCTCGCGTTCAAAATTCGCGAGGTCTATCGCGCTCATCGGCCGGGCAAAGGCGTAGCCCTGCAGACCATGACAGCCCAGGTCCTTCAGGATTCGGGCATGCTCCATGGTTTCGACGCCCTCCGCGATGACATCAATGCCGAGCGAAATGCCGATATCGATGATGGAAGCAACCAGTTGGCGTTGTTTGGCACAGGTCAGGATCGGTATGACCAGTTGTCTGTCGATCTTGAGGCGGCGCGGCGTGAGTTTCAACAGGCTGACGATCGACGCATATCCGGTGCCGAAATCGTCGATTTCGATATCGATCCCGAGGTTTTTGATCTGTTCGATGTTCGAAAGCACGGTCATGTCGCTTTCGTCAAACGAGATCGATTCCAGGAGTTCAAAGGACACCTTGCCCTTTGGAATTGCCATCCGGCCGAGGCGGTCCATCAGTTTGTCGTCGTGCAAGCGGTGGTAGGAGATATTGACCGACACTTTTGGTATGTGGATGCCCATCGCTTCCCACCGTGCCGACTGGAAGAGGGCCTGTTCGAGTATCCTCTGGTCGATCTCGGCAAGGACATTGATGTCTTCCGCCGTTTTCAGGAAAGCGTCAGGTGCGAGCAATCCTTTGGCCGGATGATCCCAGCGGGCCAGCGCCTCTACACCGATAATATCGAGCGTAGCGGGACAGAACTGCGGCTGGAAATGGGCGATGAACTCATTCTGCTCCAGGCCGCGCAAGATTTCATCCGCCGTCTGCTTCGTCTTGAAGACCGCTGTCTTCAGCGAGTGCGTGAAGACCTCATGCCGGTTGCGGCCACGACGCTTTGCCTCATAGAGGGCAATGTCGGCGTTGACGAGAACCTGGGTCAGCTCCTCGTCGGGTCTTGTCTGATGCGCGATGCCGATGCTGACGCCGATCCGGCATTCCTGTTCCTTGTATTTGACCGGCACGCTCATCGCTTCGATGATCCGCTGGGCGCGGCCCGCATCGTCTCCGGTCAAGCCGCCGTTGCGGGAGATGATGACGAATTCGTCGCCGCCGATGCGCCCGACGAAGTCGCCGTCTCCCGTATTGGTAAGCAGGATCTGAGCGGCATGCTTCAGCATCTCGTCACCGGCGGCGTGGCCGAGCGTATCGTTGATTTCCTTGAAACGGTCGAGATCCACATGGAAAATGCTGGCAAGGCCCTGCGTCGCGGCGCTGGGGCGCTTTTCCGCCAGGATTTCGTCAAGATACCGCCGGTTCGGCAGCGCCGTCAGCGGATCGTGCAAGGCGTTGAATTCCATCCGGTGCCGGGCGGCCTCCAGTTCGGCGCTGTGCGCCTCGGCCTGTCCCCTGGCTGCTTCCAGCCTCTCGTTCTTTTCCACATCGGCCGTCACGTCCCAGTTGACGCCAACGATCTTTTCTCTGCCGCCGGCGCCGATGTATTTCGAACCGACGGCCCGGATATGCCGGGTCCGGTTTCCGGAAAGGCGAATGCGGAACTGCGATATGTAATTTCCACCGTGTAGCAGCGCGTTGCTGAATTCCTGCTCGGATCGTTCCAGATCGTCCGGATGCAGCGCGTCGCGCCAATCCTCATAGACCTCGCTCGCCCCCTTGCGCAGACCATAGAGTTCTTTCATGCGCTCGTCCCAGAGCAGTTTTCCGGACGAGACATCCAGCTCCCAGATACCGATCTGCGATGCGTCGAGCGCGATTTTCAGGCGATGGGACAGCTCCTGCAACTGGTCCTTATTGTGTTCCAGCACTTGAATATTGCGTTTGCGCTCACAGATCAGGCGTCCGCTGACGAACATCGGGATGACGATGAATAGGCCGCCGAGCAGGATCAGGCTGCGAATCAGCCAGGCATTGGGCGGTGTCTCGACCCATCCGCCCTTTGGAACGGCGCTGATAACCCAAGCGCCACCCGGCAGGAAGACGCTGACCTCGACAGGATCGGCGGACTTCACCCGGTTGTCGCCGTAAAACAGCGCACCCTCTTCTCCCAGCCCGTCGCGACCGGAAATTGCCACATCGATATCAAGCATCGGAGAAAGGAGGCCGCTGTCCTGATAGAGGCGCTCGACGTCGATGACGGCAGAGACGACACCCCAGAACCGGTTTGAATCGCCCCCGTCAGGCAAGGAGACTGGAAACCGTCCGACCAGGCCGGTGCCGCCCTGAATGAGTTTCAAGGGACCCGCCAGGACCAGTTTGCCGAGATCGCGAACCCTCAATGCGGCAGCGCGCTGTTCCTTGTTGTTGCGATAATCAAGTCCAAGGACCTTTTCGTTGCCTTTGAGCGGATAGACGAGAGAAACGATCAGGTCGGGGGCTGCGGCGATGCTGCGCAAACGGGACCGCTCGTTGAAGATGTTGCGCGCCAGATCGGAAAACCGCGTCTGGTTCATGCCCGGTTCGGTGGCGATGGCAGCGATCAGGCCGCGGACCAGCTGTATGTCACCGTTGATATTGGCTTCGAGCTTCGAACGGATCGGGTTGAGTGCCGCGACGACGGACGCGCGCATTTTCGCGGCGTAGACCGCGCGGTTCTGCTGCTCGGCAAATATACCTGCCGCGATCACGACCATCAGCGCTACATAAGTCGGAAGATAGTTCGGCCGGACGAGCCGAAATATTGTGGATTTCCCCAGAAAGCGCGACAGTCCCGAAAACACGTAATCTCCAATGCCGATCTTTTACTCGACAGCTATTGGTCCTCATTCTGGCAAAGTCGTCTTAACAAGACATGCTTCGCCTGCCTGATAAATCAGGTAGGCCTATTTCGTTGCTTTCTTGTGTGGCAGACCTTTTCGATCGGTTTCGGCAAGGTCCTTCAATTCTTTTTCCGACATGGACTTCTCCATGCTTCGGGAAGCGCCTTTCAATTCGGACTTCTTCGTTTCGCCACGTTTTGCCGACAGTGCCGCACCGGCCGCCTTTTGCTGAGCTTGGGATTTTGCAGGCATTGCTTGTCTCCCTCCTCTGGATGCTGCTTTTAACCCGCCGGGCCCTGCAATGGTTCCCGTGTTTCGCCGGAACTGGCGTCCGGTTGGCCGATCATCGCCAGAAGCGTCACCAGCCTGTCGGCATCGCGCGGCAGCTTGTCTGTGCGCAGACGTGATATCCGCGGAAAGCGCATGGCGACGCCGGATTTATGCCGGGTGGAAAAATTGATGCCCTCGAAGGCAACCTCGACCACGAATCCGTGGTCTGGTTCCGCGCGTACCGAACGGACAGGGCCGAAGCGTTCGGTGGTGTTGTTGCGGACATAACGGTCGAGAATTTCCAGTTCTGCGTCGGTAAAGCCGAAATATGCTTTGCCGACAGGCACCAGCACCTCCTTGCCGTCGCCTTGCGTCCAGACGCCGAAGGTGAAGTCGGAATAGTAGCTTGATCGCTTGCCGTGGCCGCGTTGGGCATACATCAGCACCGCATCGACATTGTAGGGCTCCCGTTTCCACTTGAACCATGGCCCCTTCGAGCGCCCCGACGTATACGGTGAGTCCAGGCGTTTCAGCATGATGCCTTCGATGACCGGATCCGGTGGGGCGGCACGCAGGCGGTCCAGTTCCTCCCAGCTGGAAAAGGGGACCAGCGGCGAGAGGTCGAAATGCGACGGTGCCGCCTTTTCGATCAGTGCAGACAGTTCGGCGCGGCGATCGAGAAAACTCTCCGGGCGGATATCGCGCTTGCCTGCGTAGAGGAGATCGTAGCCGCGAATGAACGCGGGGTATTCCTCCAGCATCTTGCGCGTCACCGTTTTGCGGTTGAGCCGCTGTTGCAGGTCGGAAAACGTGCGGGTGGCCTGGTTGGAACGCATGGTGCCGCCGACCAGCAATTCGCCGTCGATGATGCCTTCAAAATCGGCTGCCGCAAGGATATCGGGAAAGGCGCTGGAAATATCGTCGCCGCTGCGTGAATAGAGCCGCCGCGTGCCGGCCAGATTGGCAAGCTGTACCCGAATGCCATCCCACTTCCATTCGGCGGCAAAGTCCTTCGGATCGAGCAAGGCAAGATCGTTGTCGCCCACCGGCGTCGCCAGCATCACGGCGTGGAAAACCGCCGGCATATCCAGTTCGGGTTTATCCGTCTTTCCATCAAGCCACTCGAACAGGGAGATGTAGGGCGGCGAAAGGCCATGCCAGAGTGTTTCGATCTCGGTGATATCAACCTTGCCCATGTCGGCGAGCGCCTGTTTGACCAGCCGTGCCGAGACGCCGATGCGCAGACCGCCGGTGACAAGCTTCAGGAAGGCGAACCGGCTCGACCCTTCCAGCCGGTCGAGCAGGTCGCGCACAAGGCCGTGGACATTGGCCCGCCCGGCCGTTTCAAGCTGGTGCATGACGGCTCCGAGCGACAGATCGCCGGGCATAGCCTTGCTTGCGGAGGGGGGCTCCCACACGAGCGAGATCGTTTCGGCGAGATCGCCGACATAATCATAGGAATAGCGGAAAAGCACCTCGTCCATCCGCTCAAGCACGAGTTGCCGCAGGACGTTGGGCTTGACGATCTTGAGCGTCAGCGTGCCGGCAATGGCTGCCAGCGCATAGCCCCGGTCGGGATCCGGAGTGTCGCGGAAATAGTCCACCATCAGCTTGATCTTGGCATTGCGCTGGGGTGTCAGAACCAGACGGTCGAGCAGTTCGGCGAAGGGACGCATCGGCTATTCTCCCTCATCGTCGTAACCGACCAGATGCAACGGCCGGGCGGCTATGCCCTGAAGTTCGCACCAGCGTACCAGTGCCTCCTCGCGGCCGTGCGTCACCCAGACCTGGCCGGGATTGATCTGGCGTATGGTTTCGGTCAGCTCCGGCCAGTCGCAGTGATCGGAGATGATCATCGGCAATTCGACGCCGCGCTGCTTCGCGCGCTGGCGCACCAGCATCCAGCCCGAGGCGAAGATGGAAACGGGATCGGGAAAGCGTCTTGCCCATTTGTCTGCGAAGGCTGAAGGGGGGCCGACGACAACGGCACCGGCGAAGGACTGTTTGTCTTTCGCATCGATCGTGGCCGGGCGGATATCGCCGAGTTCGATGCCTTCGTCCTCGTAATAATCGCAGAGTTTCGCCAGCGCACCATGAATGAAGATCGGAGCGTCGTATCCGGCTTCACGCAGAAGCGCGATGACGCGTTGGGCCTTGCCCAAAGCATAGGCGCCGACCAAATGAGCGCGTTCGGGAAATTGCCGCAGCGATGTCAGGAGCTTGGCGATTTCGACGCGGTCATCGGGGTGATGGAAGACCGGCAAACCGAAGGTCGCCTCGGTGATGAAGACGTCGCACGCGACAGGCTCGAACGAGAGGCATGTCGGATCGCGCCGCCGCTTGTAGTCTCCCGACACGACGATACGAGTGTCCGCAGCCTCGACTGCGATCTGGGCGGAGCCCAGCACATGGCCGGCCGGATGGAAGCTGGCGGTCACGTCGCCAATCGTGGTGCGGGTACCGAGCACCGCTTCCTGCGTGCTGATGCAGAAAGCATCGCCATAGCGGATGCGCATGATGTCCAGCGTCTCGCGCGTCGCCATCACGTGGGTATGGCCTGCGCGGGCGTGATCGGCATGGCCATGGGTGATCAGCGCCCGTTCGACGGGCTGGACAGGGTCGATGTAGAAGCCGCCCTTCTCGCAATAGAGACCCCTGGGCGTCGGATAGAGCAGCGTTTCCGGTTTCATGAACACGAAGATAGCTGGCAATCGCACAACTGCCAGCTATCGGGACAACTTTTTACCGGATCATGCCGCCGGATTATGGCCCAGCGTCTTAGAGATCAGGTCGAGGACGCCCTCGGCATTCACGCCGATGCAGACATTCTGACTCGGCAGATTGTCCCAGGCGCTCGGCGGGAAGAGATGATCGTCGGCCTTCTGGATGGTCTGGCCATCGGCAATGCCGCCGCAGACGACGCGGATGGCGCCGCTGCGCAGCGTGAAGAGATGCGGGGCGACGACGTAGACGCAGGCACAGCTGTCATGCACGACCATGCCGTCATCGACATGCTGCTCGTAGAAATCGATGTAGAACTGCGAGATGTCGGACAGCAGCTTTGCGCGCTTGCCGCCCGCCGCGACGATGGCTTCGAGCCTGCTGCGGGTCATGACGGTCTGTTCGGTGACGTCGAGCCCGACGACGACAACCGGCCATGGAGCGGTCATCACCACATCGGCAGCTTCCGGGTCGCCATGAATGTTGGCCTCGGCCGCCGGCGTGATATTGCCGCGCATATCGAAGGCGCCGCCCATGATGACGACTTCCTTGACCAGAACGGCGATGTCCGGATCGTCACGCAGGGCCAGTGCCAGATTGGTCATCCGGCCGACGGCGACGAGCGTTACTTCTCCCGGATGGGCGCGGACGGTATCGATGATGAACCGATGGGCTGGGCGCGGATCGCATGGAAGGTCGATTGTTTCGGGAGCGCCGATATTGCCGAGACCGTCATCGCCGTGGATGAAGGTCGGCCAGCCGACATGCGGACGCGACGGATCGAGCGTTTCGCCAAGGCCCCTGGCGACGGGCGCGCCGATACCCCACTGCTGCTTCAGATAGAGCGCATTGCGCGTCGTCGTTTCGATCGAGGCATTGCCGAAGACGCTGGTGATGCCGATCAGATCGATATCCGGGTGATTGTGCAGGAAAAGCAGGGCCATCGCATCGTCGACGCCGGGATCCGTATCAAAAATTACCTTGTGCATGATGTCTTCTTTTCGTTGTTTTGAAAGCCAGCCGTCGTTTGCTGATGGGCACAGCGTCCGATGTTTCGCCACTTTTAGCGGCGCGGCAGCCAAGAGCAACCGATTTTCCAGACCCGCTGCGGACAGAGTGCCAAAACGGGGCGAATCCGTCTGAATGCCGGGCAAAAGTGGCGGTAGGCTTAAACTTTCCGAAACGTCGTCAAGGTAGGGTTGGACGCTCAAACGATGTGGGCACGGCCTGCACCGGTATGGATGCCGGGCAAAAGACCATGGAGTTGAAGCGGATGACGGAGCAGCGTGCGTGAAGCCGGTATTTAAAAAGATACGCCTGCCCCGGAAGGTCATGTTCCTCATCGCCGGCGTGCTTGTTCTATGCGGCGCCTCCGGCGCGTTTGCCGTCTATTCCGGCAAAGAAGCTTTTTTGGGCGCGGTCGAGTCATCTGCGCCCTCGCGCTCCGGCCTAGCCTGTACGACTGTCGACACCCTCAAGATGCGGCGAAACGGCCAGCGCTGGATCCGCAAATATGTCAGCACGGACTCTGCTGCAGGTGTCGATCGCGTCCGTACTGCGTTGCGCATTGCAGGTCTGCTTGCCAAGGAAGAAAAGGCCGACCTCTATCAGGTCGTCGTTCTCGATGCTGCCGGGCCTTCGGACCGTGCCGGCCGCCGTGGCCCCGCGATCGGTGCCGAAGTGCTGTTCGCGCCCGATCCGGACAAGCTGCCGGGAATGAGCACGCCATTCGTTGCCCGCTACAATGACGGCAAGGCGAATACCGTCGGCCTGTTTTATGGCCGGGAAATTGCGCTTTCGGCGGACGATATCAAAAGCACGCTGACGGCGATGGACGACAAGTCGGACTGCTTCGATCCCGTTGCGGCCGCTGCTGCGGCGGAACAGGGAGCGGCCGGATCAAAGAGCGGTGGCCATGGTGAAGAGCCGGCCGTAGCTGCGCATGGAGAAGACGCGGGCAGTGACGAAGCACCTGCCGGGCATGGGGAGGAAGCCGCCGCGCCGGAACACGGTGCCGAAGCGCCAGTTGAGCACGGCAAGGCAAAGTCCGAAGAAAAAGGATTCTTCGGCTCGATGCTAGCCATGGTGCTCGGCAGCGACCCCGAAAAGCCGTCGGATGAGGGCCATGACACCGAACCCGCAACGGAACATTCCGTCAAGGGCCCGATCGAAGAACCGGCGGGACACTGACGGGATTTCATTCTGCGGTTTTTCTTAGATCAGACGATGGCGTTGCCGGCGATGATGGCGAGAACCACGAAGATCAGAAAGACGATCACGGCGATGGCGAACAGCACGCGCGCGATCGTCGCGGTTGCGGCGGAAACGCCGGAAAAACCGAGAAAACCTGTGATCAGCGAGATGACCAGGAAGATCAGCGCCCATTTCAGCATGGAGGGGTCCTTTCAGATTCTGCGGATATTGACGCGCAGGACCCTGAAAAGTTCCATTGGCTGATGGGAACGCGCCATCCTGTTTCCAAAATGACGCATTCGCAGTTTTGTCTCAGTCCGCCTTGTTGCGGCGGGCCGGGAAAAGGATGATATCGCGGATCGACGGCGCGTTGGTGAGCAGCATGATCAGGCGGTCGACGCCGATGCCGAGACCACCGGCGGGCGGCATGCCCTGGTCGATCGCATCGAGGAATTCGTCGTCCAGCTGCTTTTCCTTTTCGCCGCGGGCATGGGCCTGCTCGAGTTGCTCGACCATGCGCTTGCGCTGCTCTTCCGGATCGTTGAGTTCCGAAAAGGCATTGCCCAGTTCCCAGGCATTGCAATAGGTCTCGAAACGTTCGACCAGGCGCGGCTCGCCCGGCACTTCCTTGGCAAACGGCGAAATGTCCTTCGGGAAATGTGTCACGTGGCTCGGCTGGATCAGCGTGCCTTCGACCTTTTCCTCGAAGATGAAGGCGAGGCATTCGCCCCAGGTCCAGTCCTTCTCGACGGCAAAGCCGGCCGCCTTTGCGGCAGTGCGGGCTTCCTCGTCGGTCTTCATGGCGATGAAGTCGAGACCGGTCGCTTGCCTGACGGCATCCGGCATCGGCACGCGCTTGAACGGACCCTTGAAGGAGATTTCCTTGTCGCCGAACATGAATTCGGTGGTGCCGTGAATGCTCATCGCGAGCTTTTCGAACAGCCGCTCGACGAGGTCCATGATGTCCTCGTAATCGGCGTAGGCCCAGTAGCATTCCATCATGGTGAATTCAGGATTGTGCCGTGTGGAAACGCCTTCGTTGCGGAAGTTGCGGTTGATCTCGAACACCTTGTCGGTCAGGCCCGAAACCAGCGTGCGCTTCAAAAACAGTTCCGGCGCGATGCGCAGGTACATGTCGAGCTTCAGCGTATTGTGATGCGTCTTGAACGGCTCGGCCGTCGCGCCGCCATAGACCGAATGCAGCATCGGCGTTTCGACTTCCATGAAGCCGTCGTCTTCCATGAAGCGGCGGATACCCGAGACGATCTTCGAGCGCTGCTGGAAGCGGAGCTTTGAATCCTCGTTGGTCATGATGTCGAGATGGCGCTTGCGGTAGCGCTGCTCGATGTCGGACAGGCCATGCCACTTCTCCGGCATCGGCAGCAGCGACTTTGTCAGCATTGTGATGTCTTGCGCGTTGATCGACAGTTCGCCGCGCTTGGTGCGCCGGACAACGCCGGTGACGCCGATGATGTCGCCGATATCGATCAGGGGCAGCAGCGCACGCGCGTCTTCCGGGGTCGTATCCTTGTGGGAGAAGATCTGGATCTTGCCGCCGGCGTCATGGATGTCCATGAACATGCCGGAATTGCGCGAAGAATAGACGCGGCCCGCCACCGTGACGACATCGTCCGTCACCACGTCCGCTTCCAGGCTCTCGTATTTGCTGGCCAGTTCCGCATTGGTGATCGTGCGGTGGAAATGCGCCGGATAGACGTCGCCGATCTTTTCGCGCAGCATTTTCAGTTTTTGCGCGCGCACTTCGGTGACGTCGGAGGAGAGGGCGGTTTCGGTCTTGTTGTCAGACATGGTTCAGTTCCGTCTCACGGTTCTCGGTCTCCGTCATTCCTGTGCTTGTCACAGGAATCCAGCGCGCCCAAGTCCTTGGGCGCGGGAGACCCTTGATGTTCTTTCACGGCGCAGACGCGCCGTGGCTGGATTCCTGTGACAAGCACAGGAATGACGGAGGAAAGAGGTGTGCTCCATCAAATCCTGCGTGTCTCGCCGCCCGAAAACGGCGACCTTTTATTTCGAGCCCGCCATCGACGCTGCAACCTGACCGGCCACCTTCAGCCGCTGGCGCACGACCGAGCGGCCGAGGATGGCCATCGAGTCGAACAGCGGCAGCGAGCGGCTGGAGCCTGAAACGGCAACGAACAGCGGCGCGACGATGACTTTCAGCTTCTTGCCCATGCGGTCGGCGATGGCGCGCAGTTCGGCCTCGATCGCTTCGACATTCCATTCGAGGATCTTCTCCAGGTCCGGCTGGACCGTGTTGAAAATCTCGACCAGTTCTTCCGGTGACGATTTGACCTTGGCGAAAGATGAGGCGTCGAGTGCCAGATCGGACTTGAACAGGAAGCCCGCCAGATCCGGCAGTTCGCCAAGCTTGGAAATGCGCGACTGCGAGAGCTTGAGGCCCTGCTTGATGCGGTCATTTTCCATTGCCCAGGCGAGCACGCGGGCGGCAAATTCGTATTCGCTCAAGCCTTCACGCAGCCAGCGGCCGTTCAGCCAGTCGAGCTTCTGCACGTCGAAGATCGCGCCAGCCTTGGAAAGGTTGGCCGGGTCGAATTTTTCCGCCAGCTGATCCATGGTCAGCATTTCCTCGCCTTCGGCAATCTGCACGAAAAACAGGCCGAGGAAGTTCATCAGCGCTTCCGGCAAATAGCCGAGTGCCGAGTAATAGGAGATCGAGGTCGGGTTCTTGCGTTTCGAGAGCTTCGACTTGTCGGCATTGCGCATCAGCGACAGGTGCATGAACACCGGCGGCTCAAGGCCGAGATACTGGTAGATCAGGATATGCTTGGGCACCGAGGACAGCCATTCCTCGCCGCGCGCCACGTGGGTGATCTTCATCATGTGGTCATCGACGACGTTGGCCATATGATAGGTCGGCATGCCGTCAGCCTTGAGCAGGACCTGCATATCGACCGCATCCCACGGGATATCGACTTCGCCGTAGACACCATCAACGAACTTGCAGGAGCCCTCGGCCGGGATTTTCATGCGCACCACGTGCGGCTCTCCGGCCGCGACGCGCGTCGTCACCTCTTCCGCCGCAATGTGCAGGCAAAGGCCATCATATTTCGGCGGCTTGCCGGCGGCGCGCTGTGTCTCGCGCATGTCCGTCAGACGCTCGGGTGTGCAAAAACAGCGGAAGCCATGGCCGGCGTCGACGATCTTTTCGACGTAGGGCTTGTAGAGGTCCTTGCGGTCGCTCTGGCGGTAGGGGCCATAGGGGCCACCGATATCCGGGCCTTCCGACCATTTCAGTCCGCACCATTTCAGCGCGTCCAGCACCTTCGTCTCGAATTCCGGCGTGGAGCGGGTCGCGTCGGTGTCTTCGATGCGCAGGATGAACTCGCCACCCATTTTCTGCGCAAAGAGATAGTTGAACAACGCGATATAGGCGGTGCCGACATGGGGTTCGCCGGTGGGAGAAGGTGCGATGCGCACCCGGACTGGTCTGTCTGTCATGATCCTGGCCCGTGCTTTACGTGCTTTCGGCCTTCCGCCGGAAAGGAGACGTCCGGATGTGAAGGCGCATGCTTTTAAGGGAAGGAAGTGCCCGATCGCTGCCTGAAACGGCGGAAAATACCGGAAATTCCATATGGCTGGCGTGAGACCATATTCAAAAGGGCGCGTCAAGGAAAACTGCGTTTCCGGCGATGGTGCCAGCCCTTCAAAGGGCAGTTGACAAATGGCGCGGCTCCGTCTATTTAACTCTCAAGTTAATTAACTTAATGGTTTAATACGAATGACCCAGGATCAACTCAGCACAACTCTTTCGGCGCTCGCCGATCCGACGCGGCGGGCGATCCTGGCGCGGCTGGCCTTGGGGGAGGCATCGGTCAACGAACTGGCGGAACCTTTCGCAATGAGCCTGCCTGCCGTTTCCAAGCACCTGAAAGTGCTGGAGAAGGCGGGCCTGATCAGCCGAGGGCGCGAGGCGCAATGGCGCCCGTGCAAACTGGAAGCCGGACCGCTAAAGGACCTCAACGCCTGGCTCGATAACTACCGGCAATTTTGGGAGGAGAGTTTCGACAGGCTCGATCTCTACCTGCAAAAACTTCAAAGTGGAGATGGAAATGAACGCAAGAGCTGACGTCGTCCCGGCCGACAAGGCCAATCTTGTCCTGACCCGGACATTCAACGCCCCGGCGGCGCTGGTCTACAAGGTCTGGACCGATCCCTATCATCTGGCTCAATGGTGGGGCCCGCACCACTTTACCAATCCCGTCTGCGAGGTCGATCTGAGGCCCGGCGGCGTTATTCGCATCCACATGAAGGGACCAGACGGTCAGATGTATCCGTCGAACGGCACCTTCCAGGAAATCGTCGAGAACGAGAGGTTAGTCTTTACCAGCACCTATGACGGCGAAGACGGCGTCCCCATGCTGGAAGCGCTCAATACGGTGACCTTCACCGAGACGGACGGCAAAACCGTTTTGACCCTGCATGCGCAGGTGCTGAGAGTAACCGAAGCCGTGCTGCCCGCTCTCGATGGCATGGAAGAAGGCTGGAGCCAGAGCCTCGAAAAACTCGCAGACGTCATTGCCGCCGCCGCCGGAACGGCTGGCTGAAATCCTTTCTACCCGGAATTCCCCTGAAGCGCGCGATAGCCTTCTTCAGGGGCGCTTACTTCAATACTCAACAGGAACCCAAATATGCTGAAAATTCTATTGCTTATCCTCGCCGTCATCGTCGTGCTTCTGCTCGCCGTGGTCGTCTTTGCCTCGACAAAGCCTGACACGTTCCATGTCGAGCGCAGCGCCACCATCAATGCACCGCCGGAAAAAATCTTCCCGCTGATCGACGACTTCAACCAGTGGCAGGCCTGGTCTCCCTATGAAAAGAAGGACCCTGCCATGAAGCGCACCTTCGATGGCGCGACGAGCGGCCAGGGTGCCGTCTACAGCTGGGACGGCAACAACAATGTCGGCGCGGGCCGGATGGAGATCACCGAAGCGTCGCCGTCTTCCAAGGTACAGATCAAGCTCGATTTCATCCGTCCGTTCGAGGGGCATAACGTCGCCACGTTCACGCTTTCACCCGCGACGCAAGGCACGACGGTGACCTGGGCGATGGATGGGCCGAGCCCGCTCATTGCCAAGGTGATGGGGCTGTTCTTCAACATGGATACGATGATCGGCGGCGATTTTGCCCAGGGTCTCGAAAATCTGAAGGTTCTGGCCGAGAAGTAGACGCGAAAACCGGGAACAATTGCTGGCCTGTCCCGTTTTCCTCATGAGGAGTGCGGGGCTGTGTCAACCGGACCCGAGGGAGACGGAGAACGCGGAGATTTTTCCGGTTTCTCTTCCCGGCCAACGAAACGGCAGGCGAGTTCCTTACCCCTTCGGCTTCGTATCCTCACCATGTACGTATTTCGAACTGCCCCCGGGAGATCAGTCCCGGGGGCAATTGATTCCATACAATAATCAAAAAAGGGAGCGCAGCCGGCCGGACGCGCTCCCTATCAATCTATAACAAGGCCGAAGCCCGATTAAAGCTTTGCAGCCTTGTCTTTTTGCCGCTTGCGGCGCGACAGCATGTTGAGCACCTCGACCAGCGCCGAGAAGGCCATTGCTGCGTAGACGTAACCCTTTGGAACGTGAAAGCCCATGCCTTCGGCGATCAGCGTCGTGCCGATCATCAGCAGGAAGCCAAGCGCCAGCATGACGATGGTCGGGTTCTTCTCGATGAAGCGGGCAAGGGGACCGGATGCCACCAGCATGACGGTCACAGCGAAGATGACCGAGACGATCATGATTGGGAGGTGCGGCGTCATGCCGACGGCCGTGATGATGCTATCGATCGAGAAGACGAGGTCGAGTATCAGAATCTGGCCGATGGCGGCAGCGAAGGTGGTGGTCCCCGCCTTGGCAAGCGCATCCTCTTCGTGATCCACCGGATCGACGGTGTGATGGATTTCTTTCGTTGCCTTCCAGACGAGGAAAAGGCCGCCGGCAATAAGGATCATATCCTTCCAGGAATAGCCGTGCCCGAAGAGGTCAAACACCGGTTCGGTCAGTTGGACAATCCATGCGACCGTGCCGAGGAGGCCGAGGCGCATGATGAGCGCCAGGCCGATACCGATCTTGCGTGCCTTCTCGCGGTTTTCCGGGGGTAGTTTGTTGGTCAGGATCGAAATGAAAATGAGGTTGTCGATGCCGAGCACGACTTCCATGACGATAAGGGTGATCAGGGCAATCCAGGCAGTCGGATCTTGCATCAGGAGCAAAATATCCTGCATCGGGGGCGGTTCCTTCCTCGATAGTCAATGTCCATATACGGGAACCCGCGCAACTGATGGGTCGCGCGGGTGTAATTGAAGGTTCTTATGTATGTGGAAATCGCGACAAGGCAAGCGCCGAAGATCACCCAAATGGGCTGTGATACCGTTAACTCGTCACCGGAAGCCAGATTTCCGTGAGGCCCATCCCTGTCCTCGGATCAAATCGCTCGTCGTAACGCTCCATCAGATCGGGACGTCCGGCGTGCTTGCAGCCAGATGAGGGCAGCCATTCGGTGAAAATAGCATTGCAGGTCGCCTGAATGCCAGAGATATGGCCGCGATGGGCAAAGATCGCATAGGTCTGGGCTGGAAGCTTCAGGCTTTCAAAGCCCTCGGGCAGTTCGCCGGTGTCGCGAACCTGCACGGCGGTCATATATTGAAAGCTGCGGTCCTGTCCTTCTTCCTGCGTGCAGATGCCATAGGCCGCGTTTCCGATCTGGCCGGGAATGCTGCCGTCATGCGTGTTGAATTGCTGCCACTGCGAGGGAATGCCGGCATTGCCGTCGTAGTTATAAGTCTGCTGCAGACCCGCCATCAGCATGGCGGGTGCGGTTTCAAATCGGGGTTCATCCAGTTTTGGTAACGGGGCGGTATTCATGCGGAGAGGCTCCATAAGACCGAGATCGCCAATATGCCCTCTGTTGCGGACCTCTTCGGGCGTCACGCCGAAATGATCGCGAAAGGCACGGGTGAAGGCTTCATGCGAGCTGTAGCCCGCATCAAGGGCGACTGCGAGAATGCTGGATGCGCCACCGGCAAGGGACAGGGCCGCGGCACTCAGGCGCCGTGCCCTGATGTAACCACTGATCGAAAAGCCCGTCGTCAGGCCAAAGACACGCGACAGGTGATAGCGGGAAAGCCCTGCCGTCTCCGCAATGTCCTCCAGTGAAATATCCCGGGCGTAATGGCTTTCGATAAACCACAACGCCTTGCCGATTGCATTCATCCTGTCCCCCGCAGCAAACCGGTTACCGTCTTAGAGCCGATTGTCCCGGCGCGTTTGATCGTGGTTGCTGACTTGCAGGAATCTGCCGCGATCGGACAGGTGACGCAATACGGTCAGGCTGTCTTTCCCTTGACCGCATAGGCCGCTTGAAACATCGCTATCGCCGATGTCACGGTCTTTTCGATGTAGTCGCGGGCTGGCGGCGTTTCCATCTCGCCGAACAGGCGCCGCTTGAGCATGCCGGCCATCGACAGTTCGATGAATTGGCGGGCGGCCAGTTCGGTATCGGCGATATCGAGAGTGCCCCGCTCGACCTGCCTGTCGAGATAGGTCTTGAGCACCGTGTACCCGTTTTCCGGCGTCGCATTGAAAAAGCGTTGTGCCAGTTGCGGCATTCTATCGCTGACGCCGATAACCATGCGCATGGCGCGGATCGTATGATCCGCCGTGAGGTGCGTGGTCAGCGTCACGCCGAAGTCGAAAAGAGCCTCGTCCACCGGTTCATGATCGTCCAACGCATGCTTGATGGTCTGGACGACGCGGCTGCGTTCCCGCCCGATCAGAGCAGCGAACAGGTCTTCCTTGTTCTCGAAATAGACGTAGATGGTGCCCTTTGAGACGCCGGCCTCCCGGGTGATGTCGTTCATGCTTGCGGCATCGAAGCCGACGCTCATGAAGACGCGCTTGGCGCCCTCGATGATCTGCTCGCGCTTTGCCGGATCCTCGCCGGCGGCGCGACGGCCTGACAGCGCTTCGCCGGGACAGTCTGAGGTGCCCGTTGTTTCTGCCAATGTTTCGTTACGTTCGGACATTTTTGTCTCATTGTTAACTTCTCGAACCGAACGGTTCGATTTCACTTGATATGCGAGTGATTTCGCATTATGTCAAATCGAACTGAACGGTTCGGTTCGAATTTCTCATGTCATGGCTGGTCGTGCAATATGTCCGTTTCAAGCAAATCCGGCGCTGCCCATGTCCGCCCCGTCGGCGATGATTTCAAGGCACCCGGCGAACAGATCGAGGCTCCTGAAGCCAAGAGCGTAACCGGGCCTGTAGCCGAAGCGCAGGCGGTGCCGCCGACCGCCGCCGCCGCCGAAAAGGCGGCACCCAAGCGCCGCAAGATGGTGTTCCCCATCATCGTAATTGCCGTGCTGGCCGCCGGTGGCTGGTATGGATACGAATGGTGGACAAACGGCCGCTTCATGATTTCGACCGACGACGCCTATATCGAAGGCGATATCGCGTCGATCTCGCCGAAGGTGTACGGCTATATCGAGAAAGTCAATGTCGTTGCCAACCAGCATGTCAAGGCTGGCGATCCGCTGATCACCCTCGACAAGGAGGATTACCGCATTGCCGCCGATCAGGCGCAGGCGCAGATCGATAGTGAAAAGCTGTCGCTGCAGCGGTTCGACGCCCAGATCGTTGGCGCCAAGGCCAGCGTCCAGCAGGCGCAAGCGCAGAAAACCGCCCTTGAGGCGACCGTCCGGGGTGCCGAAACCACGCTCAAGCGTGCCAGCGACCTCCAGTCAAAGGCAGTCGGTACTGTCGCCTCGCTCGATGATGCCACGGTTGCGGTCGATCAGGCCAAGGCAAACCTCATTGGCGCCGATGCGCAGATCGCCACGGCGAACGCCAGCGTTGCCGTGCTGGTTGCCCAGCGTGCCGAGGCCGAAAGCACGATCCGGTCGCTCGAACTCGCCCGCGACAAAGCGCAGCGCGACCTGAGCTTCACGGTCCTGAAGGCACCTTACGATGGGATCATTGGCAATCTGGCCGTTCAGGATGGCGACCTTGTTTCCGCCGGTCAGCGTCTGGCGGCACTGGTGCCGGTCGATCAGCTCTATATCGACGCCAATTTCAAGGAAACGCAGATCGCCCACATGGTTCCCGGCTCGAAGGTTAGTATCCACGTGGATGCCTTCGACGAGGCGCCGATCGTCGGCACAGTACAGTCGATTTCGCCGGCGTCCGGTTCGGTGTTCTCGCTGCTGCCGGCTGAAAACGCCACGGGCAATTTCACAAAGGTGATCCAGCGCGTCCCGGTCCGCATCGTCTTCCCGAAGGAAGTGCTGGACAGCGGCCGCCTTCGCGCCGGCCTGAGCGTCGTTGTCGATGTCGATACCCGCACCGCGCCGAAGCAGGAAACCGCTGCGGCCAAGTGATGCGTCCGCCGCGCCGTTGAAGGCGCGGCTCCACTGGTTGAGAAGCGTCCCAGGCCGATAGGACGGGACCGTGTAAATGCACCAATTTCCATGACCACGATGGCCGCCGCGTTCGCGTGAACGAGGCTGCGCCCGGAGCAACGCCGATGGCTGCCACTGCAACAGCGGGTACGATGCCGCTTCCTGCCGCCCAAGCGGAAGAGAAGATGGATCCGAAGCGGCTGATCGCCTTTTTCGCGATGGTCTTCGGCATGTTCATGTCGATCCTCGACATCCAGATCGTCTCGGCCTCGCTCCCTGAAATTCAGGCGGGACTGTCGGCCGGCTCCGATGAGGTCGCCTGGGTGCAGACGGCCTATCTGATCGCCGAGGTCATCATGATCCCGCTGTCGGGCACTTTGGCCCGCATCGTCTCCACGCGGGTGCTGTTCTCTGTCTCGGCCGCCGGCTTTACTGCGGCGAGCGCACTTGCCGCGACGGCGACTAATATCGATCAGATGATCGTTTACCGCGCGCTTCAGGGTTTTATCGGCGGTGGCATGATTCCAGCGGTCTTCGCGGCAGCCTTCACGATTTTCCCGCCGTCCAAGCGCAGCATCGTCTCGCCGATCATCGGCCTTGTCGCGACGCTGGCGCCAACCATCGGCCCGACCGTTGGCGGCTATCTCAGCCATGCCTTTTCCTGGCATTGGCTGTTCCTCGTCAACATCATCCCCGGCATCATCGTCACGATCATCACCTGGAACTTCATCGACTTCGACAAGCCGGAACTCAGCCTGTTCAAGAAGTTCGACTGGTGGGGTCTTTTGTCGATGGCTGTTTTCCTCGGCGCGCTCGAATATGTGCTTGAGGAAGGCAATGCGAAGGACTGGTTCAGCGACGAACATATTTTCCTGGGCGCCATTGCCTCGGCGCTTGGCGCCCTGGTCTTTTTCTATCGAGCCTTCAATGTCGAGTTCCCGATCGTTGATTTACGGGCATTCGCCAATCGAAACTTTGCCTTCGGTTCGCTGTTCTCCTTCATCATGGGCATCGGGCTCTATGGCCTCACCTATCTCTATCCGCTCTATCTCGGCCGGATCAGGGGCTACGATTCGCTGATGATCGGCGAGACGATGTTCGTGTCAGGCCTTGCCATGTTCTGCACGGCGCCAATCGCCGGCAAGCTGTCGACCAAGCTCGATCCGCGGGTGATGATGGCAATCGGCTTTGCGAGCTTTGCCGCCGGCACCTGGCTGATGAGTTCGCTGACGGCCGATTGGGATTTCTACGAGCTTCTGTTGCCGCAGATTCTGCGCGGCTTCGGATTGATGATGTGCATGGTGCCGATCAACAATGTCGCGCTCGGCACCTTGTCGCCGGAGCGGGTGCGCGGCGCGTCAGGTCTCTTCAACTTGACGCGCAATCTTGGCGGCGCCGTTGGCCTCGCCGCAATCAACACCATTCTGACGCAGCGCGAGCAGGAGCAATACGCCCGCCTGCAGGAACATGTGCAATGGGGCAATCCTGAAGCCATGGACCAGCTGAACAATATGATTGCCAAGTTCAATTCGCATGGCCTCGACGGCGCAACCATCGCCATCCAGAAGCTGTCCGGGATCGTCACCCAGCAGGCAACGATCCTGTCGTTCATCGATGTGTTTCTGATCCTCACCGGCCTGTTCGGCGCCCTGGTGTTCTGCGCTTTCCTGATCAAAAAACCGCAAGCAGCGCCAACGGGCAGCGGTGGCGGCGGACACTAGCCGTTACGGCCGCTGAGCGCGCAATCTGTACCCTCAATGCTTGAAAATGACGGATGCAGACATCGCAGATAATTTTCTGATTTACGTACATCAAATTTTCCTCTAAGGCTCCTTCCCGGAGGAAACATGCGCCCGACAGTTCACGATATTGCCGCTGCGGCAGGGGTCAGCCTTGCGACCGTTGACCGCGTCTTGAACCAGCGCGCCGGTGTGCGCACCATCACGCGCGAAAAGGTCGAGCAGGCGATCGAGCGCATCGGCTATGTCCGCGACGTCGCAGCCGCCAACCTTGCCAAGAGCCGCGTCTACCCCTTCGTCTTCATCCTGCCGTCCGGCGACAACTCGTTCATGCGCGGGCTTGAGGCCCAGGTGCGTGCGGCGATCGGCCGTTCGGCCGTCGAGCGGACCGATATTTCCATCGTCAACGTCCCCGCGTTCAACGTCGAAGCCTTGGTTGCCGCGCTGGATGATGCGCGCGCACAATCGCCGGCCGGTGTAGCGGTCGTGGCGATCGATTCTCCGGATGTTATCGCCGCTGTCGATCGCCTGCGGGCTGATCACATCCCTGTCGTTACCCTGGTGTCCGATCTGGCCGGGTCGAAGCGCGATCATTTCGCCGGCGTGGATAACATTGCGGCGGGCCGCACGGCTGCAAGCCTGATGGGGCGATTTCTCGGCGGCCGTTCCGGGCCCGTGGCGGTGCTGGCCGGTTCGATGCTGGTGCGCGATCACCGTGAACGGCTTGAAGGTTTTCGAGCCGTGATGACGGAGAATTTTTCCGGACATGTCTTGCTGCCTGTCATCGAAGGACAGGACGATCCTGCCTTGGTCGAGAGGCTTGTCGGTCAGGCGATTGCCGCGTCGCCGGAAATTGCCGGCATCTACAGCCTTGGCGCCGGCAATCGTGGCCTGATCGCCGCCTTGAAGCGGCGAAAGGATGCGGCTCCGGTCTGTGTCATCGCGCATGAGCTGACGCAGCATACGCGGGCGGCACTGAACGACGGATTGATCGATGTCGTCCTCAATCAGGACGCGGGTCACGAGGTGCGCAGTGCCATCCGCGTGCTGAAAGCCAAGGCGGATGGTGTTGCCGTCATTGGCGCGCAGGAGCGTATCCGTCTCGACATTTTCCTCAAGGACAACCTGCCCTTCGAGCAGGGCAGCGAAACAGACGTGCCCTTCGAGCACGGCAGGGACCAGGAGCCCGCTCAGGGCATGGCTGAATAGGGAGATCGTCATGTATCTTGGTATCGACCTCGGTACGTCCGGGGTGAAGGCATTGCTGATCGACGGCGCTCAGCGCGTCATCGGTTCCGCATCCGGCACTATCGACGTGTCGCGGCCGCATCCGGGCTGGTCGGAACAGGACCCTGCCCACTGGATCCGCGCGACGGAAGAAGCAATTGCCGGTTTGAAGGCGGCCCATCCCAAGGAACTGGCTGCGGTCAAGGGCATCGGGCTGTCCGGCCACATGCACGGCGCGACGCTTTTGGATGACAATGACAGGGTTCTGCGCCCCTGCATTCTCTGGAATGATACCCGCAGCCACAAGCAGGCCTTGGCGCTTGATGCCGATCCGCAGTTCCGGGCGCTGACCGGCAACATCGTCTTTCCGGGTTTCACCGCGCCGAAACTTGCCTGGGTGGCAGAAAATGAACCGGATATTTTCAAGAAGGTCGATTGGGTCCTGCTGCCGAAGGATTATCTGCGCCTATGGCTGACGGGTGAACATATGTCTGAAATGTCGGATTCGGCGGGCACCTCCTGGCTCGACACGGGCAAGCGCGCCTGGTCGGAAAGCCTGCTCGATGCGACCGGGCTGACGGAAAGCCATATGCCGTCATTGATCGAGGGCACCGAGCAGGGCGGCACGCTGAAAGCCGATCTCGCCGCCCAGTGGGGAATGGGTGCTGGCGTCATCGTTGCCGGCGGGGCAGGGGACAATGCTGCATCGGCGTGCGGTATGGGCACGGTCGGCGAAGGCCATGCCTTCGTTTCGCTCGGCACCTCCGGCGTGCTGTTTGCTGCCAATGCCAGCTATCTGCCCAATCCGGCCAGTGCGGTGCATGCGTTCTGCCACGCGCTGCCCAACACCTGGCACCAGATGGGCGTCATCCTGTCGGCCACCGATGCGCTCAACTGGCATTCGGAGATCACCGGCAAGAGCGCGGCAGACCTCACGGCGGAACTCGGCGACAGCCTCAACGCGCCGTCAGGGGTGACGTTCCTGCCTTATCTCTCCGGCGAACGCACGCCCTATAATGACGCTGCAATCCGTGGTGTCTTTGCCGGGCTTGGCCATGAAAGCAGCCGGGTGGTTCTGACGCAGGCTGTGCTCGAAGGCGTTTCCTTCGCGCTTCGCGATAGTCTCGAGGCCCTGCGTGTTGCCGGTACCACTCTTTCCCGTGTGACCGCCATCGGTGGCGGTTCGCGCTCGCGCTACTGGCTGAAATCGATCGCGACGGCGCTGAACCTGCCCGTTGATGTACCTGCCGATGGCGATTTCGGCGCCGCATTCGGCGCTGCCCGCCTCGGGCTCGTTGCCGCGACACAGGCCGATCCGCTCACCGTCTTCACCGCCCCGGCAACAGCCGAAACCATCGAACCCAATGCGGCGCTGCACGGTGCCTATGAAGATGCCTATCAGCGCTATCGCCGGCTTTATCCGGCGATCAAGTCCGCAATGTCTTGAGACTTGCCCTTCTCCCCGTCACGACGGGGAGAAGGTGTCCGAAGGGCCGGGCTGCACATTCGAACGTTAATCCAAGGAGGAACAACCCATGAGCACAGGTTTTTTCGGCGATATCGCCAAGATCAAATATGAAGGCCCCGACAGCACCAATCCTTTGGCCTTCCGCCACTACAACCCGGATGAAATCGTCATGGGCAAGCGCATGGAAGATCACCTGCGCTTCGCGGTTGCCTATTGGCACACCTTCGTCTGGCCGGGCGGCGACCCCTTCGGTGGACAGACGTTCGAGCGCCCGTGGTTCGAAGACAGCATGAAGGCAGCCAAGCTGAAAGCCGATGTCGCGTTCGAATTCTTCTCGCTGCTCGGCACGCCCTTCTATTGCTTCCACGACGCCGACGTGCGCCCGGAAGGCCAGAATTTTGCCGAAAACACCAGGAACCTCAACGAGATCGTCGATTATTTCGCCAAAAAGCAGTCCGATACCGGCGTCAAGCTTCTCTGGGGCACCGCCAACCTGTTCTCCAACCGCCGCTATATGTCGGGCGCTGCCACCAATCCGGATCCGGACGTTTTTGCCTTTGCTGCGGCAACCGTGAAGACCTGCATGGATGCGACGCTGAAGCTCGGCGGCGACAACTACGTCCTGTGGGGCGGGCGCGAAGGCTACGAGACCCTGCTCAACACCAATGTGAAGCAGGAACTCGACCAGCTTGGCCGTTTCGTCAACATGGTCGTGGAATACAAGCACAAGATCGGCTTCAAGGGCGCAATCCTGATCGAGCCGAAGCCGCAGGAACCGACCAAGCACCAGTACGATTATGATGTCGCGACGGTCTACGGCTTCCTCAAGACCTATGGCCTTGAAAACGAGGTCAAGGTCAATATCGAGCAGGGCCACGCGATCCTGGCCGGCCATTCGTTCGAGCACGAACTGGCGCTTGCCAATGCGTTCGGTATTTTCGGTTCGATCGACATGAACCGCAACGACTACCAGTCCGGCTGGGATACCGACCAGTTCCCCAACAATGTTCCGGAAATGGCGCTGGCTTACTATCAGGTTCTCTCCGGCGGTGGTTTCAAGACCGGCGGCACCAATTTCGATTCGAAGCTGCGCCGCCAGTCGATCGACCCGGAAGACCTCTTGATCGGCCATATCGGCGGCATGGATTGCTGCGCCCGGGGCCTGCGCGCCGCCGCCAGGATGGTCGAGGACAAGGCACTTTCCGGTCCGCTCGATGCACGCTACGCCGGCTGGAAGTCTGCCGAGGGTCAGAAGCGCTTGACCAGCATGTCGCTGGAAGAGATCGCGGCCTATGTTGAAAAGACCGATCTCAACCCGCAGCCGAAGTCCGGCAAGCAGGAACTGCTCGAAAACGTCGTCAACCGCTACGTCTGATCGCCGTCAACTGTGGATCGATTGTCACTAAAAGGGGCGCCGGTGGCGCCCCTTTTCTTAAAAAACCGTGACGCCGGTGTCTGGAAGCAGCCCCGGTCAGTTTGTCGCAATTTTGAGAAATACAGCGATAAGACAATGCCTTATCGATAGATTTCGCGACATGATGCGGATTGTCCGCAAGACATTCTTAACCATGCGAACCTAGTTCTGAACGCACGCTTTGAACCATCTGCCGGCATGATGCCGATCGCGCAGCGCGCATGCCTTTCCCCGTTTCGATTTAGGATGCCTCAGCATGTCTGCGCCCGTTTCCACGACCAAACACCTCAATGACCGTCTCGCTTTCGTCGGGCTTGTTGGCGAAGAGCGCGCCGCTCTCGTTAGGGCAAGGCCGACCATTTCGGCTTCCCTTGATGGCGCGCTTGACAAGTTCTACGCGAAGGCGACGGCCATCCCTGAAACCGCCAAATTCTTTGCCAGCGAGGCGCATGTCAAAAGCGCCAAGTCGCGGCAGGTTCGCCACTGGGACCAGATCGCTTCCGGCGAATTCGATGATAAATATGTCGAGGCCGTAACCGCGATTGGCAAGACCCATGCGCGCCTCGGGCTGGAGCCGCGCTGGTATATCGGCGGCTACGCGCTGATCATGGAATCGATCATCAAGGCGGTTGTCGAAAAACATCTCGAAGGCTTTCTGTACAAGAAGAAGGCCAAGGATATCAGCGTCGAAGTGACCGCTATCATGAAGGCGGCGTTTGTCGATATGGACTATGCCATCTCCGTCTATCTGGATGCCTTGCAGGAGCAGCGGGCCATCGGTGATGCTGAGCGGAAGACCCTCTCGGTACAGCAGGACGAGGCTCTGTCGGCGCTCGACCGCTCGTTGACCGGACTTGCCAATGGCGACCTGACCGCCAAGCTGGGCACAGCCCTTGCGCCGCAGTTCGACGCTTTGAAATCGAATTTCAACTCGGCGCTCGGCACACTCGACACGGCCCTTGGCTCCATCGTGCTGGCGGCGGACGAAACCTCCGGCAATGCCGGCGAACTGGTGACCGCCGTCGATGACATGGCGCGCCGGACCGAACAACAGGCAGCGTCTCTCGAGCAGACGGCTGCGGCACTCGAGGAGATCACCACGATTTCCAAGGAAGCGGCTGTGCGCACCGAGGAAGCCCGCCGTGTCGTCGGTCATGCCACTGCGGAGGCCCATAAATCCGGCGCGGTGGTCGAGCAGGCCGTCAGTGCCATGAGCGCGATCGAGGACTCGTCCCGCAGGATCACCCAGATCATCAGCGTCATCGACCAGATTTCCTTCCAGACCAATCTTCTCGCTCTCAATGCCGGCGTGGAAGCCGCACGCGCCGGCGATGCCGGCAAGGGTTTTGCGGTTGTTGCCCAGGAAGTGCGTGAACTCGCGCAGAAATCCGCCGATGCCGCCAAGGAGATCAAGGGCCTGATCGACAAGTCGTTCGAGGATGTGCTCAGGGGCGTTTCGCTGGTCAACCAGACCGGCGATGCGTTGCGCACCATCGGCGAACAGGTCACCCATATCAACGGCCATATCGACGCGATTGCCGGCTCGGCCCGCGAACAGGCGATCGGGATTGCCGAAATCAACACGGCGGTCACGGGCATGGACCAAATGACCCAGCAGAATGCTGCAATGGTCGAGCAGACCAACGCCGCAACCCACAATCTGATGCGCGTCAGCACGACCTTGAAGGCCCTGGCCGATCAGTTCACGGTGTCAGGTGGGCGGCGTGTGCAAACGCCTGTTCGTCAGCGCGACGAACGGCGCTACGCTTAAGCGAAGATAGGCGGCGAAGCGTTCGGCTGAAAGCTCAGCGCTTCGTCCATTTGAGCGAGGGGGCCGCAACGGAGTTGCGGACCACCAGATCGGGACGCAGCAGGATTTCCGTTTCCGGCGGGTGGCCGTTGGACAAAAGGTCCAGCAACAGCGCCATCGCGTGTTTGCCGATCGCCGTTCGCGGCTGGCGAATGGTGGTCAGCGCCGGCGACATGAAGCTTGCCTGCGGCACATCGTCAAAACCTGTCACGGAAAAATCGCGCGGAATATCGTAGCCGCGCGCCCCAAGCCCGATCATCACGCCGATTGCCGTCTGGTCGTTGACGCACATGAAGGCGGTGGGCAGCGTATCGCGCATGAACAGCTGCTCGACGGCCAGCCGGCCGCTCTCGATCGTGCCGTCGCCTTCGAAGACGATGCGCTGATCGGCGCTGACATGGGCCGCGTCCAATCCGGCCTCATACCCCATCCGGCGCCGGCTATAGGCAAGCCGGGTGCGGCTGTCGCCGATGAAGGCGATCTTGCGATGGCCTTCGGCGAGAAGCAGGTCGATCACCTTGCGGGCACCCTCGGTATCATCGACGCCGACATAGGGAATGCCGCCATTGAAGACCGGCTCGAAGACGCCGACGCTGGGCGGCAGCCTTGCCGTCATCGACTGGTGGCCGAAGGGCAGGATGCCGGTGAACAGGATCAGCCCGGCCGCCTGGTTGGAATTGAGGAACTTCAGATATTCAAGCCCGCGCTGGGCATCGTTCTGCGTATGGCCGATCAGCACGCCGTAACCATGCGAGCGCGCTTCATTCTCCAGGCCGACGAGAATGTTGGAAAAATTGGGGTCGCCGATATCGGGCGCCACAACGAGAATCATGTTGGAGCGGCCGAGCCGCAGACTGCGCGCCATGGCGTTGGTCGTGTAGCCGGTGATGGCGATGGCCTGGCTGACCTTGAGCCGGGTCGAATTGGCGACTTTTTCCGGCATATGGATGGCACGCGACACGGTCGCGATCGACACTTCCGCGATCCGGGCGACGTCTTCAATGGTTGCCGGCGTGGAATTCGACACTGCGCTCTGCCTTGGTTTTAGTCTCGGCGGGACACTACACAGACTTGCCCGGAGGTCAAAGCCTGCTCGAAGAATTTCTCAGTTATGCCCTGATGTAAACCTTTACATGAGCTATGTAAAGGTTTACATAGCTCAAGCGGATGGGAGCCGCAGGGAGGAATTCATGAGTTCGCAGACCAGCGGTGCCGGTCACGGCACGGTCGTGCTATCTGCGCGGCGCATCAGCAAGTCGTTCAACGGCGTACAGGTTCTGTTCGGCGTCGACTTCGATCTCCGGGCTGGCGAAATCCATGCTTTGATGGGTGAAAACGGCGCCGGAAAATCCACGCTCGTCAAGATCCTTTCCGGTTTCGAGCAGCCGACCTCCGGCGAAATCATCCTCGACGGACATCCGGTCAAGCTGCCGCCGAATGGTGCCGCAGAAACGCTCGGCATCGTCATCATTCACCAGGAATTCAATCTCGCCGAACATCTGACCGTGACCGAGAGCCTGTTTCTCGGCCGGGAAATCACCCGTTTCGGCATGCTCGACCGCAAGCTCATGCGGGCCGAAACGCGGCGCGTGCTCGATCTGCTCGGTTCGCATGTCGATGAAAACGCCATGATCAGTTCGCTGTCCATTGCCGACAAGCAAATGGTCGAGATCGCCAAGGCGATCAGCCGCGATGCGCGCGTCGTCTTCATGGACGAGCCGACCGCCGTTCTCTCGCGTGAAGAAACCAATTTCCTGTTCAGGCAGGTGCGCAAGCTGCGCGACCAGGGCACGAGCTTCGTGTTTGTGTCGCACAAGCTCGATGAAGTCATGGAGCTGACGGACCGGGTAACGGTGCTGCGCGACGGCCAGTGGATCAAGACCTCGCCGACATCGATCCTCGACGGGGAATCGATCGCCCAGCTGATGGTGGGGCGCGAACTCTCGAAGCTCTATCCGGCCAAGCGCGAGCCTGATGTCGATGAGGAAGTCGTACTCAGCGTCGATGCGCTGTCGACCGGCTATGTCAAGGACGCGACGTTCGAGGTTCGCAAGGGCGAGATTCTCGGGTTTTCCGGCATGATCGGTTCTGGCCGCACGGAGCTGATGGAGGCGATTGCGGGCTTGAGGTCGCGCGCCTCTGGTGAGGTCATCATCCGCGGCGAGACGGTTCCATCCGGCGATGTTCATGCCGCCAATAGGCAGGGTCTTGCCTATATGACCAAGGACCGCAAGTCGAAGGGCCTGCTTCTCAATTCGCGCATGACCGCCAACCTGACGCTGCAGTCGCTCCAAAATCATGGCAAGCTCGGCTATCTCAGCCCTGCGAACGAGGCGCAGGCGCTGGAGCGCGCCCGCCGCCGCTTCGATATCCGGGTGCGCGACGGCAATGTCGTGGCCGGCCGCATGTCGGGCGGCAACCAGCAGAAGCTGCTGCTTGCCAAGGTCATGGAGATCGAGCCCGAGATTATCATCATCGACGAGCCCACCCGCGGCATCGATGTCGGAACCAAGCAGCAGATCTATCATTTCATCTCGGCGCTGGCGCGCGACGGCCGCTCGATCATCGTTGTCTCCTCTGAAATGCCCGAGGTGATCGGCCTTTGCACCCGCGTTGCGGTGATGCGCGAAGGGCGGATTGTCGGCATGCTGGAAGGCGATGAAATCTCCGAACAGGAGATCATGCGTTATGCGGCCGGACTGAAGAAAAAGACGGCAGCCTGAACCGCGCAGACGCGGGGGCAGGGCACTGAAAAACAAACCCCAGGGATAATGGGACGGGAGGTTGGAGTGGACACGAGCGTGAATGAGGAAACCCGGGACGTGCGGCGCCGGAATTGGCGGGATATCGACCTTCGGGCCGTCGCACCGTTTGCGGCTTTGATACTGCTTCTCATCCTTGGGGCACTCGTCAATCCGAATTTCATCGGCTTGAACAACCTTGCCAATGTCGCCACCCGCAGCGCCTTCATTGCCATCATCGCGATTGGCGCGACCTTCGTCATTTCCTCCGGCGATCTTGATCTCTCCGTCGGCGCGATGGTGGCCTTCGTCGCCAGCCTGATGATCATCTTCATGAATTCGGGCGTCATCGCCGATCCAGCCCTGATGCTCACCGCAGCCGTGCTGTTTGCCGTGATTGCAGGATCCTTGTGCGGCCTTGCAAACGGCCTCATCACCACGGTCGGCCGGATCGAGCCCTTCATTGCAACGCTGGGCACCATGGGCATCTATCGTGGCCTGACAACATGGCTGTCGCAGGGCGGAGCGATCACGTTGAAGGAGCCGGCCCTTCAGGAAATGTACCGTCCGGCCTATTTCGGCTCGATCCTCGGTATCCCGGTGCCGATTGCGGTGATCCTGGCTGTGACCTGCGTTGCGGCCTTCATTCTTTACCGCACCCGCTACGGCCGGCATGTCGTCGCCGTCGGTTCGAATGCCGATGTCGCCCGCTATTCCGGCATCCCGGTCAACCGGGTTCGCACCATCGCCTTCGTCATTCAGGGGCTTTGCGTGGCGATCGCGGTTCTCCTTTACGTGCCGCGCCTTGGCTCGACCTCGGCAACCACCGGCATCCTTTGGGAACTCCAGGCGATCACGGCCGTCGTTGTTGGCGGAACGGCGCTGAAGGGCGGAGCCGGCCGGGTCTGGGGCACCATTTGCGGCGCCTTCATCCTCGAACTCGTCGGCAACATCATGCTGCTGTCCAATTTCATCAGCGAATATCTGATCGGGGCCATCCAGGGCACGATCATCATCGTTGCGATGCTCGTCCAGCGCTCGCTGGTGCGGAAATCGTGAGCAACCGGGTTCAAGGGGTCGCCCGGTCTCAAAGACTGCAAGACCCGCATTCACTAGGGAGAGAGAAACATGCGTAAAGGATTATTGGGCGTTGCAGCTGTCGCCATGATGGCGCTGACCGGCGTCGCCCACGCCCAGGAGGAAAAGAAGGTCACGATCGGCGTTTCGATCCCGGCCGCCGACCATGGCTGGACCGCAGGCGTGGTGTTCCATGCCGAACGTGTGGCCAAGCTCCTGATGGAGCGGCATCCCGGCCTCAACGTCATCGTCAAGACGTCGCCGGATCCGGCAAGCCAGGCAAATGCCGTGCAGGATCTCGAAACCCAGGGCATCGACGCGCTGGTCATCCTGCCGTCCGACCCGGATCCGCTGGTCAACGCCATCAAGGAAGTCAAGGGCAAGGGCACGTTCGTTACCATCGTCGACCGCGCACCGTCGGTCAACGACAACAGCGTTCGCGACCTCTATGTGGCCGGCAACAACCCCGCACTTGGCCAGACGGCCGGCGAATACATCAAGGCGACCACGCCGGATGCTGAAGTCGTCGTCATCCGCGGCCTGCCGATTCCGATCGACCAGCAGCGCCAGGACGGCTTCGACAAGGGTATCGAGGGTTCGAACGTCAAGGTTCTCGACCGGCAGTTCGGCAACTGGAACCGCGACGATGCGTTCAAGGTCATGCAGGATTACCTGACCAAGTACCCGAAGATCGATGTCGTCTGGTGTCAGGATGACGACATGGCTGTCGGCGTGCTGCAGGCCATCGATCAGGCGAAGCGCACCGACATTCAGTATGTCGTGGCCGGCGCCGGTTCGAAGGACATGATCAAGAAGGTCATGGACGGCGACAAGATGATCCCGGTCGACGTGCTCTATCCGCCGGCAATGGTCGGTACCGCACTCGAAATGACGGTTGCCAACTTCTACGGTCAGGTCCCGGTTCGCGGCGTCTACACCATCGACGCAACGCTCATCACCAAGGACAATGCCAAGGACTTCTATTTCCCCGATTCACCGTTCTGATCGGTCTTGCTGAACACTGGGCGTCCGTCAAAAACGGGCGCCCATTTTTATGGACTAGAATCGCATGTGTCTTCGTTTTCGGTTTTGCGGCACGTACCTCTTGCCGCCACGCGAAGTCCGTGATTAGGTTCCGGCGCACTGGAATTCTGGCTGTCCCCACCAGCTGCCGTTATCGGTAAGAGGCGTCTTGCCCTCGCTAAACGGCGTGTTAAAACACAACGGAAACGTTTACGGTCGATATTCAGGGAGGAATCTGACATGAAAACGATCAAAGGCCCGGCGCTTTTTCTCGGACAATTCGCGGGTGATGCCGCTCCCTTCAATTCATGGGATTCGATCACCAAATGGGCTGCCGATTGCGGCTATATCGGCGTGCAGGTGCCAACCTGGGCCAGCCAGCTGATCGACCTGAAAAAGGCGGCGGCGTCTAAGGATTATTGCGACGAGTTTGCCGGCAAGGCCCGCGAAAATGGCATCGAGGTGACGGAGCTTTCGACCCATCTTCAGGGTCAGCTGGTTGCGGTCAATCCGGTCTATGACGAAGCCTTCGATGGTTTTGCTGCGCCTGAAGTGCGCGGCAATCCGAAGGCTCGCCAGGAATGGGCCATCGAACAGGTCAAGATGGCGCTGACGGCATCGAAGCATCTGGGCATCAAGGCGCATGCGACCTTCTCCGGTGCGCTTGCCTGGCCGTTCATGTATCCATGGCCGCAGCGTCCGGCCGGTCTGGTCGAAACCGCTTTTGATGAGTTGGGCCGCCGCTGGAAGCCGATCCTCGACCATGCCGAAGACTGCGGCGTCGATATCGCCTATGAGATCCATCCGGGCGAGGATCTGCATGACGGCGTCACCTTCGAGATGTTCCTCGATCGCGTCGGCAACCATCCCCGCGCCAACATGCTCTACGATCCCTCGCACTATATCCTTCAGTGCCTGGATTATCTCGACAACATCGACATCTATCACGAGCGCATCAAGATGTTCCACGTCAAGGATGCCGAGTTCAATCCGACGGGGCGTCAGGGCGTCTATGGCGGCTATCAGGGCTGGGTGAACCGGGCCGGGCGCTTCCGCTCGCCAGGGGACGGCCAGGTCGATTTCGGCGCAGTGTTCTCGAAGCTGACGGCCCATGATTTTGACGGCTGGGCGGTGGTCGAATGGGAATGCGCGCTGAAGCACCCGGAAGACGGTGCGCGCGAAGGTGCCGACTTCGTCAAGCACCACATCATCCGTGTCACGGAAAAAGCCTTCGACGATTTCGCCGACAGCGGCACCGACGAGGCGGCCAACCGGCGTATGCTGGGGCTGTAACGGTTTTTGGAGGGTGGGGCTTACCCCCCTCTGTCGGCGACGCCGACATCTCCCCCTCAAGGGGGGAGATTAGCCGCGAGCCAGATTCGTCCCTTACTTCATGACGTGAGGGAAAAGAACAATCTCCCCCCTTGAGGGGGAGATGTCACGAAGTGACAGAGGGGGGTAAAGCTCTCCGCGAAACAAAGCACAATTGAGGAGACACTCTCATGGCAATCGAAGGAATCACTGAGGTTCGCGAAAAACGCATACGGCTGGGCATGGTCGGCGGCGGTTCGGGCGCGTTTATCGGCGCCGTCCATCGCATGGCCGCGCGGCTTGACGATCATTTCGAGCTGGTCGCCGGCGCCCTGTCATCGACGCCGGAAAAGGCCAAGGCTTCCGGCGCCGAACTCGGCCTCGATCCGCAGCGCAGCTATTCCGATTTCAAGGACATGGCGATCCGCGAGGCCAAGCTGAAGAACGGCATCGAGGCCGTCGCCATCGTTACGCCGAACCATGTGCATTACGAGGCCGCGAAGGAGTTCCTGAAGCGCGGCATCCACGTGATCTGCGACAAGCCGCTGACCTCGACGCTTCCGGATGCAAGGAAGCTGAAGAAGCTGGCCGACGAGAGCGATGCCCTGTTCGTGCTGACGCATAATTACACCGGCTATCCGATGGTCCGCCAGGCCCGCGAGATGATCGCGAATGGCGATATCGGTGCCGTCCGTCTGGTGCAGATGGAATATCCGCAGGACTGGCTGACGGAAAACATCGAACAATCCGGCCAGAAGCAGGCCGCGTGGCGCACCGATCCGTCGAAATCCGGTGCAGGTGGTTCGACCGGCGATATCGGCACGCATGCCTATAATCTCGGCGCCTTCGTTTCCGGCCTGGAGTTGGAAGAGCTTGCCGCCGATCTCGACAGTTTCGTCGAAGGCCGGGCGCTGGATGACAATGCCCATGTGATGATGCGGTTCAGGGAAAAGAACGGCCAGCGCGCCAAGGGTCTGCTCTGGTGCAGCCAGGTTGCCCCCGGTCACGAGAACGGCCTGATGGTGCGCGTTTATGGAACCAAGGGCGGTCTGGAATGGACGCAGAAGGACCCGAACTATCTCTGGTACACGCCGTTCGGCGAGCCGAAGCGGCTGATCACCCGGGCCGGGGCCGGGGCGGGTCCTGCCGCCGCCCGCGTGTCCCGCATCCCCTCGGGCCACCCGGAAGGCTATCTCGAAGGCTTCGCCAACATCTACACCGAAGCCGCCCGCGCCATCTTTGCCAAGCGCAAGGGTCTGGCAGTCGATCCGGCTGTCATCTACCCGACAATCGATGATGGCATGAAGGGCATGGTGTTCGTCGATGCCTGCGTGCAGTCGTCGAAGCGGAATGGTGCCTGGATCAAGGTCTGATCTGTTCGGGCAATCTTTATCCGGTTCGCGTTTGCTGTTATGCTAACTGTTATCAGTTCCTGTCGGCCGACAGAAAGGAAATGACATGGCAAGCAGCGCGAACCTCGGGCAGCATCTTGAAGACTATGTGACCGATCTGGTGAAAAACGGACGCTACAATTCTCGCAGCGAGGTGCTTCGAGAAGGTGTCCGCATGATAGAGGATCGCGAAAAAAGACTGGCTGCACTCGACCAATCGATCGCCCAAGGACTGGAAGATGTGAAGGCTGGCCGTGTGAAACCTGCGAAGGATGTGCTTGAGCGCCTGCTGGCCAAATATGAGGGCGAGGCGAAAGACGGCAATTCGTGATCGTCGTTTTCACCGCTGCGGCCGAGGCGGACCTCGAGCATATTGCCGATTATATTTCTTACGACAATCCGGGTCGTGCTGTGACCTTTGTTCGGGAACTGATCGATCGTTGCGAGCGGCTGGCTCAATCGCCCCAGGCGTTTCCGCTCGTGCCGCGTTATGCGCAGTCTGGTGTTCGAAGGCGTCCTTATCGAGGTTACCTGATCTTTTACACCGTCAATGAGGACAGGGTGGAAATCCTGCACATTCTGAATGGTGTTCAGGACTATGAAGCCATTCTTTTTCCCGAAACATAAATATCCCATCCTTGCTGCGACCTTGCCGGCCTTAGCCGAAGGCGAGGTTGACTTTTTCGTAAACCGTTTTTACTGCAACGTTGCAGTTGACGCCGCCCATCCGGAGTATTTTATGATCAATCCAAAGACCCTTGCAGAACGCTTCCCCGGCGATTTCATTTTCGGCGTGGCGACCGCCTCCTTCCAGATCGAGGGGGCGACGAAGGCTGACGGCCGCAAACCGTCGATCTGGGATGCGTTTTCCAATATGCCGGGCCGGGTCTATCGGGGCCACAACGGCGATATCGCCTGCGATCACTACAACCGGCTGGATGAAGACCTCGACCTGATCAAGAGCCTCGGCGTTGAGGCCTATCGCTTCTCGATCGCCTGGCCGCGCATCATTCCGGAAGGCACCGGCCCGGTCAACGAGAAGGGGCTGGATTTCTACGGTCGTCTTGTCGATGGCCTGAAAGCCCGCAACATCAAGGCCTTCGCCACGCTCTACCATTGGGACCTGCCGCTGGCGCTGATGGGCGATGGCGGCTGGACGGCGCGAACGACAGCCTATGCCTACCAGCGTTATGCCAAGACCGTGATTGCCCGCCTCGGCGACCGGCTGGATGCTGTGGCGACCTTCAACGAGCCCTGGTGCTCCGTCTGGCTTAGCCATCTCTACGGCATTCACGCGCCGGGCGAGCGCAGCATGGATGCAGCACTTCATGCGCTGCATTTCACCAATCTCGCCCATGGTCTTGGCGTAGCCACCGTTCGCGAGCTGCAGCCGAACCTGCCGGTCGGCATCGTCATCAACCCGATGCACGTCTATGCTGGCAGTGAGAGTGCGGACGACAAGGCGGCGGCCGAGCGCGCCTTCGATTTCCACAACGGCGTGTTCTTTGGCCCGATCTTCAAGGGCGAATATCCGGAAAGCTTCCTGTCGGCGCTCGGCCACCGCATGCCGGCGATCGAGGATGGCGACATGGCGACGATCAGCCAGAAGACAGACTGGTGGGGCGTCAACTATTACACACCCATGCGCGTTTGCCATGATCCGGCTGAGGGCGCCGAATTCCCGGCGACGGTCAATGCCAAGCCTGTCAGCGAGGTTAAGACCGATATCGGCTGGGAAGTCTTTCCACAGGCGCTTGGCGATCTCATCCGCACGGTCAATGACCGTTACGCATTGCCGGATTGCTACATCACCGAGAACGGTGCGGCGTACAATATGGATGCCGAAAACGGCGTGGTCGATGACCAGCCGCGCCTCGATTATATCGCATATCATCTTTCGGTGACGGCCGACCTTATCAAGGAGGGCTATCCGATGAAGGGCTATTTCGCGTGGAGCCTGATGGACAATTTCGAATGGGCCGAGGGCTACAAGATGCGCTTCGGCATCGTTCATGTCGATTACAGCACCCAGGTTCGCACCATCAAGAAAAGCGGTCACTGGTACAAGGAACTGGCCGAACAGTTTCCGAAAGGCAATCACAAGGCCGGATGACAGAACACAGGCTGCATCATCGCGAAGAGGGGGATGCAGCAAAGGATAGCAATCCGTCCCGTCTGCGCGGGACGTTCAGCTTCCGAGATGCCGCTCGCCGCGCTTCTTGGCCAGTTCCATTTGCCGCTGCCGCTGGCGGTAGCGTTGGCGGTCTTCATCGGTGCGGGTGTCGTGGCAGTGCACGCAGGTGACGCCATGCTCGTGATGGGGTGACAGAAGGTCCTGCGGCGTCAGCGGCTGGCGGCAGGCGTGGCAGAGCGTGTGCTCGCCTTCCTTCAGGCCATGCGTGACAGATACCCGGTCGTCGAACACGAAGCAGGCGCCGTCCCACAGGCTTTCCTCTTCCGGCATGTCCTCCAGATATTTCAGGATGCCGCCCTTCAGGTGATAGACCTCGTCAAAGCCTTGTTCCTTCATGAAGGCGGTCGCCTTCTCGCAGCGGATGCCGCCGGTGCAGTACATGGCGATCTTCGGCTTGGCGGCGAGGTCCGCATTGTTCTTCACCCAGTCGGGGAATTCGCGAAAACTCTTGGTATTGGGATCGACCGCGCCACGGAACATGCCGATTGCCGTCTCGTAGTCGTTGCGGGTGTCGATCACCAGCGTATCCGGATCCGAGATCAGCGCATTCCAGTCCTGCGGCGCCACATAGGTGCCGACGATCTTGTTGGGGTCGATATCCTCGACGCCCATGGTGACGATTTCCTTCTTCAGCCGTGCCTTCATGCGCAGGAACGGCATGGACGACGCCCAGCTTTCCTTGTGCTCGAGATTGACGAGTTCAGGCTGCGCGCGCAGGAAGGCAAGCACGGTCCGGATGCCGGCTTCCGGCCCGGCGATCGTGCCGTTTATGCCCTCGTGTGCGAGCAGCAATGTGCCCTTGACGCCGTTGTCATCGCAGATCGTCTGCAACGGTTCGCGGAAGTCGGCGAAGCGCTCGAACGCGGCGAAATGATAAAGCGCAGCCACCAGAAACTGGCCGCTGGCTTCCGGGCGAGGGGTGTGGATCATGTCTGTCATGCGGCGTGAAATACAGCTTTCCGGCCGCGCACGCAATCGGGGTGTGCGGCCGGACATGCAGTGATCAGGCAGCTTGCGGCGTGAAGACCCGCAGGCGATGGCCGTCCGGATCGGTGCAGACGAAGGTATAATCACTGTCTGCGGCGATGGGCTCCTGTAGTATCGTCACACCTTTCCTGCGCCATTCGTCGTGAAGTGCATCGACGCCCTCCCGGCCGGCGACGAAGATCGGAAGCTCGGCGGCATTGGTGTTCACGGCCGCCGGCAGCTTCTTTCTCCTCGCAAGGCCAAGTTTCAAAGCGTCGTTCATCAGGACGACCGCATAGGTCGGCGACAGTTCCAGCGGCAGCGCACCGAACATTGCCATGTAGAAAACGGCGCTCTCGGCCGGGCTTTCGACAGGCAGAACAAAATCGGTTTTCATGGCAGTCTCCTCTCGGTGGGTTCGGAGACTTTTCTATCGCGTCCTACTGTCAATTTATGGCAGTAGGGTCACATGTCCTGAGTGACGTTGTGGGAGCGCCGCCACTCCGCCAATAGCCGGTCGCGCCGGCGCGGGATGCGGATGCCGGTCACCGTCATCGTGGTGAACCGGTCGGTGCGGAAATGCCGGAAGTCATTGCGCAACTCGCACCAGGCCGCAAGCACGCGGGTTTCTTCCAGATAGGCGAGTGCAAAAGGCCAGATGCGCCGCGTCGTCGGCTGCCCGTTGACGTCGGCATAGTCGATGTCAATCTTCATGCCCTGCCGGATAGCCTCCCGAAGAGCGGGAAAGTCGGTGGTTGCGTGACGCAAATCGCGCGTGTTGTAGACGAGCAGCGAATTGGTCTCCAGCTCATGGCGCAGATCGGCGGGCAGCACCGCTGCGATCTTTGTCAGTGCGTTGCGGGCCGCATCCTTCAATTCGTCGTCGGTCCGCGCCGCCACCCAACGCGCGCCGAGCACAAGCGCCTCGATTTCCTCTTCGCTGAGCATCATCGGCGGCATCAGGAAGCCGGGTTTGAGCACATAGCCGAAACCGGGCGCGCCCTGAATGTCGGCCCCCTGCGCCTGCAGTGTGGCGATGTCGCGGTAAAGCGTGCGGATGCTGATACCCATGCGCTGCGCGAGCGCGCTGCCGCTCACCGGCCGCCGGTAGGTGCGTAGAAGCTGGATGAGGTCAAGAAGGCGGGTGGAGCGAGACATGGCCGATCATACTGCCAGGGATTGGCAGTATCAATGCCGGGAGGGCAGCGTTAGACCGCGTCCTGCCATAGAAGCTTGATCCTGCGGCTTTCAGCTTTCGGGTCGTCGCGAAAAACCGAAGCAGCAACGGTCAGCGCCTCTTCCCGCAGGCTTTTCTGCCGGGTGATCACGGCCGAAAGAAGGTAGGCGATGTCGGCGCTCTTGCCGAAAAGATGCGGCTGTTCATCGACCAGGGAGGCCAGCAGCGCGAGATCGTTGTGATGGCCGAGCAGATCGACAACCTTCGTGACCTCGACCCGCTTTGCATGCATCGCCGAAGGCCACAGACGCTGCAACATATCCAGATAGAAACGGTAGTCCTGGCTGCGTTTGCGCAGCTCATGAAACAGATGTGTGTCGGTGGTGCCCGTGCAGGCCTCCCGCGCTGCCGCGGCTTTCTCCAGTGCCTTGCGCCAACCCTTGGCGATGCGTCTGGCGCCCTTCTGGCCGCCATCCTGAAAGGTGATGCGGGAGAGTGAATCCAGCGCCAGGCCGCAGGTCGAGATCGCCGCCGCCACGCTTTCTTCGAGTTTGTTCCCCTCTGCCGCCGGCTCGTCGCGCCGGGCGGTCAGCACCTTGCCGATCCGCTTCAGCGCAGCGCGTTCATCGTTGTTTTCGGCGTGATCGAGCAGATACCGGCTGACTTCGACGAGCGCGGTTGCATCGCGGGAGGTCGAGAGCGTCCGTGCCATGTTGCGGATGCGCACATTCTCCGAGCGCCGGAAGGCCGGGATGTCGGCGGCAGCAAGGCGATAGAGGGAGCGCAGTCTCTTGAAGTTCTTTCGGGCGTCGTGGATCGCTTCCGGCAGCCCCTGCGGGCGCTCGGTCAATGCCGTCATGGCGAGGGTCAGTTGCTCGGTTCCAACCGCCTTGAATTCTTCGGTGAAGTGTTCAGAGGGACGAATATGATAGCTCATGATCTGTCTTCGATACCAACGGGCTGGTTGAGAGATACTGGTTGGAGTAATGCGGGTCTCCGGTCACCTCGGCACCCAGCCAGGCGGGCAGATCGGGTGTGTCGCCTTCGGCGTCGAGTTCAACTTCGGCAACGACAAGGCCTTCGTGCGCGCCGCCGTAAACATCGACTTCCCAGAGGAAACCGCGATACTGCACCTCGTATCGGGTCTTTTCGATAACCAGCCCGATGGCCATCGACATCATATCCTGGGCTTCGGCCACGGGAATTTCATATTCGAATTCGTCCCGCGTCATCGAGCCTGTGCCGATCTTGATCGTCAGTTTGGCCCGCTTGTCGTCCATTAGCCGGACGCGCACGGAGCGATCGTCCATGGTCACGATATAGGCCTGCTGAAAGCGCGTGCCGCCATCCGCAGCCCTGCGCCAATCGCCGGACGCGACCAGAAACTTGCGTTCAATTTCCTTGGCCATTGATAAGCCTGCTGTTTTCGACACGACCAGCCGTACACTACAGGATTGTGACACTCGAACAAGCAGGCATTTCGGGCTATTGGCGGTTTTCGAACCGCGTTGAAGCGGCCCGTTGTCAAGTATGCGTCACCATGTCCGCATAGGTTTGGCCGGTCGCGTTTGGTATCGACAAAAGCGCATGGGAAGAGTATTCGAACCTCACTTCAATCGTTTTAAAAGGGCTGTCCGGCATGAGCGAGAAAACCGATAGACTTCTTTCCGTCCTGAAATTGCAGCCGGTCGTTCCGGTGCTGATCATCGATGATGTTGCGACCGCCGTGCTTTTGGCGCGCGCGCTCGTTGCCGGTGGATTGAAGGCGATCGAGATTACCCTGCGCACGACCGCGGCTCTTGAAGCCATCCGGGCGGTCGCCAACGAAGTCGAAGGTGCCGTCGCCGGTGCCGGAACCATCCTCAATGCCGCCCAGTACGAGGCGGCTGTCGAGGCGGGCTCGCAGTTTATCGTCAGCCCCGGCACGACGCAGGAACTGATCGACGCGGCCAACGATTCCGACATCCCGCTTCTGCCGGGTGCCGCCACCGCCAGCGAAGTCATGGGCCTGCGTGAAGAAGGCTACAAGGTGATGAAGTTCTTCCCGGCCGAACAGGCGGGCGGCGCTGCCTACCTGAAGTCGCTGTCTTCGCCGCTTGCCGGTACGCTGTTTTGCCCGACCGGCGGCATTTCGCTGTCGAACGCCAGGGATTACCTGTCGCTGCCCAACGTCGTCTGCGTCGGCGGCTCCTGGGTTGCGCCGAAAGAACTGGTCGCCAGGGGCGACTGGGCCGGCATCACCAAGCTCGCTGCCGAAGCGTTCGCGCTGAGAGGCTGATCGATCGATTATCCTGATTATTCAAAAGGCCGGAGCGCTTGCGTCCGGCCTTTTTCATGCCCGGCATCTTTCATTTGTATTCCTCCCGTTGCATTCCTATGTCTCTATTCGACTTAAACCGGCCTCAAGGGAGTGGACCGAATGTTTGATGCGAAGAAATTGCTGGATCAGTTTTTGGGGTCGCAAATCCCCGGTGCTGGCGGCACGGTGCGCGACCGCGCCGGTCAGGCAACGCAAATGGCCAAGGACAATCCGCTTGCTGCCGGCGCCATCGCCGCCGTCCTGCTTGGCACCGGGACCGGCCGTCAGGTCGCGGGTTCTGCCCTGAAGCTCGGCGGTCTCGCCGCCATCGCCGGTCTCGGCTATCAGGCCTACAAGAATTACCAGGCCGGCAAGGAACCTGCCGCGCAGCCGGAAGCACACGCGCAGCCCGAACTGCTGCCACCGCCGGCCGATTCCGGCTTCAGCACCGAACCCGCCGTCATGCGCAATGATTTCGTGCTTGTCCTTGTGCGCGCCATGATCGCTGCCGCCCGCGCCGATGGCCATATCGATGATGCCGAGCGCGCCCGCATCATGGACAAGGTCAAGGTCTCCGGCCTTGATTCGGAGGCCGAACAGTTCCTGCATGAAGAACTCAGCAAGCCCGTCGATCTCGATGCCATCGTTGCAGCCGCTGTCACCGAGGAAGAGCGCGTCGAGCTTTACACCGCCTCGCGGCTCGCCATCGATGCTGACAGCCGCGCCGAGCGGGGGTATCTTGATCAGCTCGCCGGGCGTCTCGGCCTTGCCGATGCACTGGTCGATCATATCGAGGCGACCGTCTCTTCCGCGAAGACCCCGGTTATCGAAGCGCAGGCAAACCCGCCGCAGACCTCGGTACCGCCGATCAAGTCGCCGTGGTGATCGATCCATCATCACTTTGCATTTGTGCGGATGCCTGAGCTGTCCTATGCCAGCGTCAAAGCCCATGTAATGACCGGTGCGGTTCCCGTGCCGGTCTCAAGGCTGATGGTGGGGCCTCTCGTGGAGTGTGCGGATGCGTGATTTGAGCAATTGGACTGGCTGCCCAGCCCCAAAGCCGGTGGCTCTGGAAGGCCGGTATGTCCGGATTGTGCCCTATGATCGCGCAGCGCATCTGGAGGCCCTGTGGCAGGCTTTCGGCGGGCTGGAGATCAATGCCCGTCTTCAGTATTTCGCGCAGGATGACTTTCGCAGCATCGAGGATTTCGATGCCTGGCTGACGGCCGTGCAGAAGGGCGGCTGGGTCACGCAAGTGTTTTACGACAAGGCCAGCGGCGATGTCGTCGGCATTGCCAATTACATGCGGCCCGACCCGGCCAATGGCGTGGTCGAGGTTGGCGGTGTCGCCCATTCCTTCTCGATGGCCCGGTCGCCGCTGTCCACCGAGGTGCATTATCTGATGGCCAAGCACGTCTTCGAGGATCTGGGCTATCGGCGCTACGAGTGGAAATGCGACAACCGCAACGAAGCCAGCAAGAAGACGGCCATCCGCCTCGGCTTCAGCTTCGAAGGTGTCTTCCGCCAGCACATGCTGTCCAAGCGCGCCAATCGTGATACGGCCTGGTTCTCGATGATCGACGGCGAATGGCCTTTGCTCAATGCCGCTTTCGAAACCTGGTTGTCGCCGGAGAATTTTGCCGGTGACGGCACACAGAAGCGCAAGCTGGAAGAGATCCGCTCTGAGCTGGTGCAAAAGGAGATTGCATGAACACCCCGGAAAAGAAGGACCGCTCGCCGGCGATTGCTGCGGCAGTGATCCTGGTTGTCGTCGGGGTGGGTTTCTTCATCCTGCCGAAAATCATGCTTTGGCTCGGCACATATTCGCCCTGGCTGGCGGCGACCTTCGGCGCGCTATTCGTGCTTGCGTTCTTCCTGATCTTCTGGCTGCGGGCCCGCTACCAGCGCCGGCGCGGGCTCTGACCGATCAGCCCTGAAGCGACGCTCCCAGCAGCACGATCCCCAGCACCAGCACCATCAATGCGCCGGAGATTTCGATGCCGTTGCTGATGCGCATCGCCGATGAGCCGCTCGACGCATAGCGAACCGCCAGGTCCTTGGCGGTAACCGCCAGTGTTGCCAAAACCGAGACGGTAATGGCCGTGCCGATCGACATGGCGAAGACCGAAAGCACGCCGCCGAGGTAAAGTCCGTTCAAAAGCGCGAAGCTCAGCACGATCAGCGCGCCGGAGCAGGGCCGCAAGCCAACGGCAATGATCGCCGACCAGGCTTCGCGCAGGGCGAACCGGTCGCCTTTCAGCATCGATGGATCGGGCGCATGCGCGTGGCCGCAGGTGTCGCAGACCTCGCCGGCGCCATGGTTATGGCTATGATCATGGGAGTGAGAATGGTCATGGAGATGTCCGTGCGCCAGCGCCGGGACCAGGCGGCGTTCGCGCATACCCCGTAGCTTGCGAAACAGCAGCCAGCCGCCGAAGGCCGTGATCAGTGCGTAGCTTACCACTTCCAGGAAATGCGTCGCCTGCGTCATAGAGATCGATGATCCGCGCAGGACGAGATAGGCGGCGCCGACGAGAAGAATGGCAACGCCTCCCTGCATCATCGACGACAGGAAAGACAAAAGCACACCGCGCTTCAGTTCTGTCTCGTTGGCGATCATGTAGGAGGAGATGACTGCCTTGCCATGGCCGGGACCGGCGGCGTGGAACACGCCATAGGCAAATGACAGGCCGATCAGCGACCAGAGATGCCAGGGGTCGTCCCGCATGGCTTTGATCGCTTCGGTCAGCGTATGGTAGAAACGCTGCTGCTCCATGTTCACGAGGGCGAAGAAGCCGCCGAAGATGCCGCTCGTGTTGAAGGCCGGCTCGGCAGTGCCGATGCCGAGCGGCGACTGCGCATGGGCTAATGTTGCAAAGAGCGCGGTGGCGACCAGCGCCAGGCCCAGCAGGCGCGCAGGATGGCGCACCATCAGCATTTGAACTCGATTCGTGTGGCAAACATCTTCGACATGTCAGTTCCGGTCGGGTCGTTGAAGAAGGCGTCGGTCAGGCTCGCCTGGTTCTGGGAGAGCACCTCATCCGGGTCGGGGCGAACCACCTTGTGTTCGCAGGCGTTCAGCTGGTCGCCGACCGCCACAAGATCGCCGTCCGTCGGAAAATCCATCGCGGTGTACATGGTGGGGTCATAGACGCCGAATGACATATTGCCCTTGAGCGGCATCGGCTCGGCGGGCTTGACGGCAAACATCAACAGCAGCTGCCCGTCCTTGTAGTCGGCGGTGATCGCATCCGGCTTGCTCACCTTGACGGTTTTGCCGTTGTCGGTGATCGTCGTGTAGTAATTGTACTCAGCGAGTGAATCGAGAACGGTCTGGCCGACTTCCTGCAGTTCGTCGGGATCGAGCTGCGCGTTGGAATTCTTGTCGAAATCCATCACCACGCTGGCGGAAAACAGCTCGTCGAAACGCCAGACATTGCGCAGTTCGGTCACCTGGTTCGTGCCGTCGGCAACGATCTCAAGCCGGGCCTCGGCGAAGATATGCGGATGGGCGAGGGCAGCGCAGGGGGCAAGAAAGGCCGCTGCCGCCAGGATCAGGGACGGTGATTTCATGCTGACGTGATTCCTTCGGCTGTTCCGGCGCGCTACCAGCGTCCATGCAATGTATCTCAAATGGGACGGAATTGGGACTTTCTGCTTGCGACAGGCCCGTCAATTTCCAGTGTTCTTGCGAAACCAGTTGTGCAGGAAGTCGACGAGCGTGCGCACTTTCGTCGGCAGATAGCGGCGATGTGGATAGATCGCATAGATGCCGCGATCCTTCGGCAGATAGTCTTCGAGAATGGAAACCAGTGTGCCGGCTGATATTTTTGGCCGGGCGATGAAGTCGGGAACGCTGGCAACGCCGATGCCGGATTCCGCCGCGCGGACGGCCGCAAGCGGGCTGTTGACCTCAATCGGGCCGCCAACGGGAACACTAAAGCCTGTGCCATCCGGCTCGGTGAAGCGCCAATTGCTGTAGGATCGTCCGTTGGTGTCGATGATGCAGGGCTGCCGCGACAGCTCGGACGGGTGGTTGATCGGTCCGAACTCTTCAAGGAACGCCGGTGTCGCGCAGTACAAAACCTGGAAATCATCGAGCTTGCGGGCGATCAGGGTCGAATCCTCCAGCTTGGTGATGCGGATCGCCACGTCAAACCCTTCCTCGACCAGATCGACGAAACGGTCGTCGGAGATGATCTCCAGCGACAGTTCCGGATGCGCCTTGCCGAAATCGATCAGCGACTGGCCGATGTCCGCATCGACGAAGGTGCGCGGCGCGGAAATGCGCAGACGGCCCTTGAGGTCGGAGTTGCTGGCGCGGACGAGATCGGCGAGGTTGTCGATCTCCTTCAGGATTTCAGAGGCGGTGCGGTAATAGGTGTGGCCGGCCTCTGTGAGCGAGAACTGCCGTGTCGTCCGGTTGAGCAGAAGCGCGCCGAGTTCGTCTTCCAGTTCCCGCACATATTTCGACAGCAGCGCTTTTGAGCGTCCGACGCGCCGTGCCGCTGCCGAAAATCCCTCGGCATCGACGACATCGATAAAGGCGCGAATGCGGGTCAGTGTATCCATCTAGCTGCCGTTCCTGCCTGTTTGGGGCTGTTGCCCCGTTTCTGATTCGCCGTTTTCACCATTGCAACGATAGACCGGCGCTGCTCGAAATCGAAGGACCGCTTTGCACGTTAACGTTTAGACTTTCGCCAAAAATCGCCGCTTTTTTCAAAACGGACTGTAAAACAAGGCTTTGGTTTCTGCCGAGAGTGCCCGGCGATTGTTCAGGAATTGTGAACGTATTAACGGGTTCTGTTCGGAAGAAAAAATCAACAGCCAATTCGAAAAAAGTCTTGATTACGACAAGGTTTTTTCTTATCTCCGCATCAGCCCAAAGTCGCACGTGCCCATGGGTGTCCGCCGACCCTCGAATTTGGTGAGGAAATCGGTAAGGTACCTGGAATTAACCCCTCCAGTCGCTACTCCGGCCAACCGGAAAATGCGAGGACATCTGAAGCAACGACGGTGCGGGCCTTTTTGTTCTCTCCCTGCTTTCCATCAGCGGGGGTTACTGAAGAGGCACACCTTCATTGCCGGAAGTGCGGTAGGGTCATCCTTCCAATCAATGGCAGACAAAGCGGATCAAAGCTCTTGGCGGGGCGTTGTTCCATCATTCGCGCATCGTGCGCATGTCTGGATCCGGGGTCTCCACCGGCTGGTTCCAGGACGTGAGCGCGTATGTCCTTTGTCCTCCACGTTTTCGTGGAGCGTACCTGATTGGGGATAGAACCATGACGACTGCACGTATCATCGACTTCCTGAACACCCGACGTCCCGAAGGTCCCTGCCTTGTGGTTGACCTCGATGTCGTGCGCGACAATTTCAAGGCTTTCCGTCACGCGCTGCCGGATAGCTCGATCTACTATGCCGTCAAGGCAAACCCGTCGCCGGAAATCCTGCGTCTGCTCGCCTCGATGGGCTCCAACTTCGATTGCGCCGGTGTGGCCGAAATCGAAATGGCGCTCGATGCCGGTGCGACCGCCTCGCGTATTTCCTTCGGCAACACCATCAAGAAGGAACGCGATATCGCCAAGGCGCATGCGCTCGGCGTTTCGCTGTTTGCCGTCGATAGCCACGAGGAAGTCGAAAAGATTTCCCGTGCGGCTCCAGGTGCGCGCGTGTTCTGCCGCGTGCTCACGGATGGCGAAGGCGCCGAATGGCCGCTGTCGCGCAAGTTCGGCTGCGTCCCGCAGATGGCGGTCGACGTTCTCGTCTACGCTCATCAGTTGGGCCTTGCCTCGCACGGCGTCTCGTTCCACGTCGGTTCGCAGATGACCAAGGTCGATGCTTGGGATTCGGCACTTGCCGATGCCAAGCGCGTCTTCGTGCAGCTGGCAAAGCAGGGCATCGAGCTGAAGATGGTCAACATGGGCGGCGGTTTCCCGACCAAGTACCTGCGCGATGTGCCGTCGGCCGAAGCCTACGGCAAGGCGATCTTCTCTTCGCTGCGCAAGCACTTCGGCAACAACCTGCCGGAAACCATCATCGAGCCGGGCCGCGGCATGGTCGGCAATGCCGGCGTGATCAAGGCGGAAGTCGTCCTGATCTCGAAGAAGTCGGACAATGACAACCACCGCTGGGTGTTCCTCGACATCGGCAAGTTCGGCGGTCTCGCCGAAACCATGGACGAAGCGATCCGTTACCCGATCCGCACCATCCATGATGCCGACGAAATGGAGCCTTGCGTGCTGGCCGGCCCGACCTGCGATTCGGCTGACGTACTGTACGAGAAGAACATGTATCCGCTGCCGATCACGCTTTCGATTGGCGACGAAGTTCTGATCGAAGGCACCGGTGCCTACACGACGACCTATTCGGCTGTGGCTTTCAACGGTTTCGACCCGCTCAAGTCCTACGTCATCTGACTGGCGTCATCTAAAAAGTCTGCTCCGGGTCAAGCCGGGGCAGCAAATTCACAATTTGTCTTCGATACCGTTTGAATCGGTTTTGAGTACGGGAGGCCAAGATGGCCGCTGTTCTTGATTCTGTCCGCGCTTTTTTTGCGCAGAATGCCTTCACCATCGACGCTGAAAATCCGGGCGACGTCGTCGCGCGTGAAAATCTGCTTGATCAGGCCATGGGCCTGAACCGCCGCCGCAAGTCGTCCGAGACGCTGCGCCGCGACCGTGTTCCGGCCGAAGGCCTGGCGCTGGTTGCCCGCGATCCGGATGGCCATGTGATCGGCACCGTGCGCCTGTGGAACGTCGAAGCCGGCGTCAGCCGCGAAGGCGTTCCTGTTGATGCGCTGATGCTGGGCCCGCTGGCGGTCGATGCCGCCCACGAGGGCAAGGGTATCGGCGGCGCCCTGATGCGGGCTGCCATCGGCGAGGCAAAGAGTCGTGGCCACGGCGCCATCCTGCTGGTCGGCGATGCGCCTTATTACGAGCGTTTCGGCTTCTTTTCCGCCAAGGCGCAGCATCTGGTCATGCCTGGTCCGTTTGAGCGCAGCCGTTTTCTGGCGATCGAATTGAAGGATGGCTGGCTGGAAGGTGCGGCCGGCATGCTGGTCGCCAGCGGCCGCAAGCTTGCCATGCCGCGTCTGCGCCGCGCTGCCTGACGCCTGCAACGCCGTGCCGATGGGATACCGATGGCGACATCGTGCCTTTAGGCAGCGGCAGGCATTCTCGGTCTTGGTGTCTTTTCCGGTGGTGGCGGGGGCGAGAAGCGCCGTCACCGGGTGAGCACTCCCGTTCAGTTCTGCGCGAGGAAGGCTTGTCCTCGTGGCGAAATGCGGTAGCCGCTCTGCAGACTTTCCGTCAGGCCAAGTTCTTTCAGCTTGCGGATTTTCAGCTTGAGGGCCGCCTTCTCAAAGCCGATGCTCGCCGCAAGTTCTCCGGCGGTGATGCCCTCACGCGAGGCGATCAGCCGAAGGGTTTGCAATGTCCAGGGGGTGCCGGCATCAAAGGTTGTCAGACGGCGCTGCAGTTCGTCCAGTTCGCCGGGGTCAAAGTCGGTGATATCACGCAACACCACTCTCGGATCGGCACCCGCCAGATGAAAAGCGATGCGATACAGGTTGCCCGGGCGTTGCCCGCTGATACCGGCAAGCAGCGCGTGCAGCGACGAATGGCCTGAACAAGCGGCATCCTCATTGGTGAGGTCGTCTGCATCCACTGCGTCAATCGCATCGATGGCGAGCACGCCGGCAGCGGTGCGCAATGTGCCACCGGCCCGCACGGCCGGCTTTTGCCAGCGCCGGAACGCCAGCGTCACCTCACCTTTCGCGATCCCTGCGAGCACATCGGTTTTGAACAGCATTGAGCGGTTTTCGCGCGGCAGGTCCTGGCCGTCAAGCCTGCCGCTATGCTCCAAGCCCAATGTCAGCCGGCGATATCGACCACGCCGCAATCCCCCGCTTCCGAGCCGAACGCCAGCTGCCGGCCATTCTTGTTCCAGGCCATGGCGGTGATTGCGCCTTTGCCCGGGCGGCGCAGCAGCACTTCCTTGCTGTCGGTGAAGCGCACCACCATGATCATGCCGTCGGCATAGCCGATCGCCGCGATCTCCTCGACGGGATGGCAGCAGACCTGCGTCACCATGATGTTGGCGCGGGTGCCGAGTTCCAGCGGCGCCTTGCCCATCGGCCCATCCTTGGCCTGGAAAGGCCAGACGATGGCAGCCGGCGCGCCGGAGGACGCAAGCCATTTGCCCTTGGCGGACCACGAAACGGATTTGATCTTGGCCGGATAGCCGGTCATCCGCATATGCCGGGTTTCGGCGCCGGGCTTGGTGTCGAGCTTCCAGCCGTGCAGCGCGTTTTCCTGCATGGAGGTAACGACGAAACGGCCGTCGGGCGAGAAGGTAACGCCGGTATGAGCGCCCTTCCATTCCAGATCGACCGGCTGGCCTGCCATTGCCACCCAATGCAGCGAGACGCCGTTGTAGCGCGCAAGCGCGATACGAAGGCCTTTCGGCGCAAATGCAATGCCCTCGACGGTGCGTTCTTCAGTAAAATCCTTGACGGTGCCATCGGCGAGCCGGACATGCGCGGTCTTGCCGTAGGCATAGGCCACGGCACCTTGAGGCCCGGCTGCGACCTGCGAAATCCACTTGCGCGGAACATTGGCCAGTTCGCTCGCCGTGCCATCCGCCTGGATGCGCAGCACCTTGCCGTCCTCGCCGCCGGTCAGCAGCGTGTCCGTCGCTTCGTCACGAATGGAGGAAAGCAGACCCTCATGTGCCTCGACGGTTTTGTGGCCGTGATCGAGGCGGTGGATGAGGCCGGCGGATTCGGCAAAGAACGGGATGTCGCCGAGAAAGGCCACGCCGGCGACGTGACCTTGAAGGTCGAGAGGAGCAACTGTCGGCATCAGTGAGCTGCGGCCTCGGCGGGAACGGCCTCGCAGGCCTTGAACGTGCGTTCGAGCTTTTCGCGGTCCAGTTCGCGGCCGATGAAGACGAGGCGGCTTTCGTGCTTTTCGCCGTCCTTCCAGGCGCGCTGGTGGTCGCCTTCGATGATCATGTGCACGCCCTGGACCACGTAGCGCTCAGCGTCGTCCTTGAAGGCGATGATGCCCTTCAGCCGCAGGATGTTGGGGCCTTCCGTCTGGGTGATCTTCTGGATCCAGGGGAAGAAGCGGTCCGGGTTCATTTCGCCCCCGCGCAGAGAAACCGACTGCACCGTGACATCGTGGATCGGGGAGGGGGCGTGATGATGGTGATCATGGCCATGATGATCGTGATCGTGGTGGTCATGGTGATGATGATCGTGGCCGCAATCCGGGCCGCAGGTATGATCGTGATCGTGATTGTGGTCGTGATTGTGGTCGTGATCGTCGTGGTCGAGGAAATGCGGCTCGTTTTCCAGCGCCCGTTCCAGGCTGAAGGCGCCCTGGTCGAGGACCTTGGTCAGGTCGATATTGGAGCGCTCGGTGCGATGGATGCGGGCCGACGGGTTGATGGCACGCACGGTCGCTTCGATCTTGGCCAGTTCTTCCGGCGTCACGAGATCGGTCTTGTTGAGCAGCACGACATCGGCAAAGGCGATCTGGTCTTCAGCTTCGCGGCTATCCTTCAGGCGCAGCGGCAGGTGCTTGGCATCGACCAGCGCCACGACAGCGTCGAGTTCGGTCTTGGCGCGCACATCGTCATCCATGAAGAAGGTCTGGGCGACCGGCACCGGATCGGCAAGGCCGGTGGTTTCGACGATGATCGCGTCGAAGCGGCCGGGGCGGCGCATCAGGCCTTCGACGACGCGGATCAGGTCGCCGCGCACCGTGCAGCAGACGCAGCCATTGTTCATTTCGTAGATTTCTTCGTCGGATTCGACGATCAGGTCGTTGTCGATGCCGATCTCGCCGAACTCGTTGACGATGACGGCGTATTTCTTGCCATGGGCTTCCGTCAGGATGCGGTTCAAGAGTGTCGTCTTGCCGGCACCGAGATAGCCGGTGAGCACGGTGACGGGAATGGGCTTGGCGGCAGCTGTGGTTGCTTCGGTCATGGGAACCTCGGAAAAATCGGGATGCCTTCGGGCACAGGGTTATCGCTGATATAGGAGATGGAAAGCGCCAGCGCAAATGCCAGCCGGGCAATCTTCATGCTGTTTTATTGGGATCGAAGAGTTTGGGCCTCCCAATCAACGCTGACTATCGCAGGGTCGTTAGATCGAACGCTGCCACATCCTCCAGCAATTCGACAATGCCATTTACCGCATGGGCAATGAGTTGCTCGCCACGTTCGGCTGTTGCGACCGATGCGTCTCCGGCAACGCCCTGCTCGTTCAGGTCCCGCATCTTCCAACCGAAGGCGTGCGGACCGTAGGCGCGCAGATGTTTGAAGCGGCGGGCGAGATCGGTCTGGCGCGAGGTAAAGCGCTGCGCCTTCGCCATATCCACCCGGTCCGGATACATCGCCAGCATCACAGATGTCTCGATATCGCCGCCGTGAATGTCGATCGCCTTGTCTTCCGGCGCCATCCATCCATCCGGTTGCCCGAAGCGCGTCCAGCTCGTCGCCACCGCCAGCATGTCGAACCTTACGCGCGCTTCCGTCGCGACAATGGTCATCAGCGGTGCATTGCCGCCATGGGCGTTCAGCATGACGAATTTGCGGACGCCGTTTTCGTTGAGGTCCTGCGCAATGCCCAGCCAGCGCCGCACCGCCTCATCGTATCCCAGCGACCGCGTGCCTTCGGCATCCAGGTGCTCGATCGAATAGCCGACGGGTTCCGTCGGCAGAAACGTGGCAGGCAGGGCGGGTGGCAGCCGGGCGATGACCCGTTCGGCAAGCCCCTCGGCAATCAGCGCATCGGTTTCGAACGGCAGGTGCGGCCCATGCTGTTCATGGGCGCCAAGCGGCAGCACGGCGATCCAGTCCGCTCTCTCTGCTGGTGGTAGATCGGAAACATTGTCTTTCCAACGCGGTGCGGGGAATGTCATGCTCCTGAAAGCCTTTCGGTTGTACTTGCGGTATGGCCTTCATTCGAGTCATACAGGTGACGGATGGCCGTGCAAGAAATTTGGTGGAGGACCGATGGGAAAGAAGAGCAAGGCCGAAAAGAAAGCCAAGGGCGGCAAGAAAAAACATCATGACGTTGCGGTCCACGCGCAGGATCTTGCATCGGTGCTGGTGCAGGCGGCGCGCTCGATGCGCACGGTGCTGTCGCGCAATCTCCTTGAAAGCGGCCTCTATGCCGGTCAGGACGGCGTCATGCTGGCGCTTGCCGAGACCGACGGGCTGACCGCCGGTGTTCTGGCGATGAAGCTCGGCGTCAAGGCGCCGACCATGACCCGCACGATCGGCCGCATGGAAGCGCAAGGTTTCCTGGAGCGCCGGGCCGACGACGAGGATGCCCGGCTGACCAAGGTCTATCTCACCACCAGCGGCCGCGATCGCCTCCAGACGATTGCCGAAGCGGGCAAGACTTCGGAGGAGATGGCAACCAAGGGCCTGACCGACAAGCAGATCAAGACCCTGATGAAGCTGTTGCGCGCGGTCGATGGTAATCTTCAGAGTACAGCCGCAGCCGAATAGTTTTCCCGCAAGCCGGCTCATGAATTGGCGATTGCGGCGTCAATTTAAACAGTTTAAAGAGGATTTAAAAATAGCGGTGTTTAGCCGGTTCATCTGAGGGGGAAACGTGGCGCAGAAGATCAAGCTCTCCACCATTGCGGAAACGCTTGGTGTGTCCACGGCAACCGTTTCCCTGGCATTGCGCGACAGTCCGCTGGTCGCCGCCATGACCCGCGACAAGATCAAGGATCAGGCCCGCGCGCTCGGCTATATCTACAATCGCCGCGCCGCCAGCCTTCGAACCTCCCGCTCCGGCATTATCGGCGTCGTCGTGCACGACATCATGAACCCGTTTTACGGCGAAATCCTCAAAGCCATCGAAGCCGAACTCGACCGCGACCGGCAGACCTTCATCCTGTCCAACCACTACGATTCCGTCGATAAGCAGCGCGCCTTCATCGAGACGCTGCTGCAGCTTGGCGGCGATGGCGTCATCATGTCGCCGGCCATCGGCACGCCGCCGGAAGATATCATGCTTGCCGAGGACAACGGCATGCCGGCCATCCTGATCGCCCGCTCGATCGAAGGCCTGGACGTACCGATCTTCCGGGGCGATGACGCCTATGGCATCTCGCTCGCCACCAATCACCTGATCAGCCTTGGCCACCGCGTCATCGCCATGGTCGGCGGTACCGACCAGACCTCGACGGGGCGTGACCGGTATCAGGGCTACGTCAACGCACTGCGCAAGGCCAATATCGATGTCGATCCGGACCTGCGCATTCCCGGTCCCCGTTCGATGCAGGGCGGCTTCGAGGCTGCCGTGCATCTGCTGTCTCTGCCGCAGAAGCCGACGGCGGTTGTCTGCTGGAACGATCTGGTGGCCATCGGCATGATGAACGGCATTGCCCGCGCGGGCCTCGTTCCAGGGCGCGATGTCTCCGTCACCGGTTACGACGACCTTGAGGAAGCGTCGATCTCCACGCCGGCGCTCACCACGGTGTGGAACGGTCAGTCGGATGTCGGCCGCAGTGCCGCCCGGGCGCTGCTCGACAAGCTGAATGGCAGCCATGAGCCGGATGGCATCCACCTGATCAAACCGGAAATGCGGATCCGCCAGTCGACCGGTCCGCTCCGGCCCAATCCCACCGAATAATCCGGTCCAATCCTGGAAGGCGCAAACAATGCTCAACGCCCGCCCGCGTATTCTCGTGCCCGGAAAGATGAGCCAGCGTGTGCTCGACCGTTTGCCCGATCATTTCGAGGCCGTTTTCGTTGCGGCCGCTGATCCCGAACTGGTGACGGCCGATCTTGCATCCAGCGTTTCCGGCATTGCCGTCCAGGGCAAGATTCCGGCGGCGTTCATCGACGCTTTTCCGAACCTCGAAATCATCGCTAACTTCGGCGTCGGCTATGACGGCGTCGATGCCGGGCATGCAGCAAAGCGCGGCGTCGCCGTCACCAACACGCCGGATGTGCTGACGGAGGAGGTCGCCGACACGGCGATTGGCTTGCTGCTCAATACGTTGCGGCGTTTTCCGGCGGCCGAGCAATGGCTACGCCAAGGCCGCTGGACGAAGGACGGTGCGTTTGCGCTGTCGCCACTGACCCTGCGCGGCCGCACGGTCGGCCTTTACGGTCTCGGCCGTATCGGGCTGGCCATCGCCCGGCGGCTGGAAGCCTTCGGCGTCTCCATTGCATATCACACCCGCACGCCGCGCGAGGGGTTGGCCTACACCCATTATCCGACGCTGAAGAGCATGGCGGAAGCGGTCGATACGATCATCGTGATCGTACCGGGCACCGACAGCACCCGCAGGACGGTCAATGCCGAGGTTCTGGAAGCCTTGGGGCCGCAGGGCGTGCTGATCAATGTCGGACGCGGCACGACCGTCGACGAGGCGGCTCTTGCCGATGCCCTGCAGCGCGGTGTCATTGCCGCCGCCGGTCTCGATGTCTTCGAGAATGAGCCTCATGTTCCCGACGCGCTGCTGGCACTGCCGAATGTTTCGCTCCTGCCGCATGTCGCCTCCGCCTCGCAGGCGACGCGCAATGCCATGGCCGATCTGGTCGTGGATAATCTCGTCGCATGGTTCGAAACCGGTGCCGCGCTGACGCCGGTCGCAGAGACGCCCTTCAAGCGGAAGACAGCCTAAACGTTATCAGGCCTTCACCTTCGCTGCCGCATAGGCGCGAACCGCATCGCCGAATGCCTGAAACAGGGTCGAGGACGGGCCGTCCTTGCCGACCCAGTATTCCGGATGCCATTGCACGCCGACGGCAAAGGCCTTGGCGTCGATGACGGATACGGCCTCGATCGTTCCATCTTCCGCGACCGCTTCGACGGCAAGACGGGGTGCCGCCCTGGAGATTGCCTGCCGGTGCAGTGAATTCACCTGAATCTCACCGGCGCCAAGAACCGAGGCGAGACAGCTGCCTTCCTTGACGATGACGTTCTGGCGGATGCCGTAGGCGATATCGAGTTCCGGCACATCCGGCTTGCGGTGATCCGAAATGCCGGGCATGTCCTGGATTTCGCTTGCCAGCGTGCCGCCCAGTACAACGTTCAGCTCCTGGATGCCGCGGCAGATGGCAAGCAGCGGCACGCCGCGCTCCAGCGCGCGCCGGATCAGCGGCAGGCTTGTCGCATCACGGCCCGGATCGAAGGGGCCATCGGCTTCCGTCGCCTCTTGCCCATACAGGGAAGGGTGCACGTTGGTGCGCGATCCGCTGACGAGGACGCCGTCTACCCGGTCGAGGATTTCATCGGCGTCATTGCCGCTCTCCAGGGCTGGAACGAGAAACGTCATCACGCCCGAGCCTTCGACGGCGGCGCGAACATATTGATGCGGCGTTGCATGCCAGACGTTGCCGTCGAGTGTCCTGAAGTCAGCGGGTATGGCAACGACGGGTTTGGGCACTGCTGGATCTCCACCTGCGGCTCTGGGTCTCATATCACGTTATCAAGCCATTGCCGCCAAGAGCAATCGAAGTCAATTCCGGTGACGGCAGCACCGTGCGTAAACCGGTTGTCTGCAACTGGCAAGATCTGGCCTTTTGCCTTAGAGTCGGACTCGAAAAGGGTTCAACGATATCCATATCTTGCGAGGCGTCTTGTGAGCATGCGGATGTGGGCGATTGTGATCCACGCTTCTGCTGAAGCGACGGATTTTTCGAAGTCCTTGGCCAACCTGCGGCATCGACCAAGCCATGCGAAGGTCCGCTCGACGACCCAGCGGCGCGGCAGAATTTCAAAACCCTTGGCCTTGTCGGAACGTTTGATGATTTCGAGTGTCCATTTCCCGATTTTCTGCAGCCGCTTTTTCAGCTTGTCGCCTGCATAGCCGCCATCGGCGAAGACATGAAGCAGCCATGGCCATCGGTTCCTGATGGATTTCAGGAGATCAGGAGCGCCGTCGCGATCCTGCATATCGGCACTGTGCACCATGAGGCCGACCATCAGCCCGAGTGTATCGACGATGATGTGGCGCTTGCGACCCTTGATCCTCTTGCCAGCATCAAAGCCTCGGATACCACCGCTTTCAGTGGTTTTGACGCTTTGGCTATCGATGGCACCGGCCGTCGGTGAGGCTTCTTTCCCCTCCAGTTCCCGCGCCTCCATGACGAGGTGATGGTTGATCCGTGACCAAAGGCCCATCGCCCGCCATTCATAAAAATACCGCTGTACCGTCGAACAGGGCGGAAAGTCCTTGGGCAGCATCCGCCACTGGCAACCTGTCGAGGCGATATAGAGAAGGGCGTTCACAATCTCCCGCAAATCGGTCTTGCGCGGTCGACCCAAACGCCGTGGCGCGGGCATGAACGCCGCAACAAAATCCCATTCGCGATCCGTAACGTCGCTTGCATATCGCAGCGTCCGACGGACATAATTCCGCCGGGTGGTTTCAGTCCAGGCCATCGTGCTCTCCATCGAATCTTCGCAAATCCGAAGGAATCACAACTGACTGAAATCACTCACATCTTTTTGAGGCAGCCTCT
>JAESGK010000111.1_pt1 | contig 89445 bp, 92 predicted proteins | sample 9269681 | NCBI WGS metagenome assembly JAESGK01 (sample SAMN14515347, study PRJNA621673) | algae metagenome | isolation source: Timaviella obliquedivisa GSE-PSE-MK23-08B and co-occurring heterotrophs from... | place: USA: Grand Staircase Escalante National Monument, Utah | collected 2006-08-15 | reverse complement strand
GCGATCATCTTCAATCATATCGGCCTCCAGAGAACCAACACTCTTGAATCAGACTCGCCCGCCTCCCGAAAGACCCGTTAACCTGAGTTCAGGGCCGTGGTGGTGATCGTGCGCCGATTGCGGTCGTGTCGTCTATCGCTATAAACAAGCCGGCAAGAGAGGCGAAGGAGGTTGAAAACCGATGATGAGTGAAATCGCACAGTTGCTCGACTTGGATCGCGGAAATGAATTGTCGTCGCTGCAGCCGGTCTCTGAAATCGCCGCTGTCAGGATCGAAAGGCGCTACCCCGGCATTTCCAAACAATATCTTGAGTTCATTCGTGCGGTCGGGGTGGGCTTAACTACGCGAGATTTCTATATTTACGAGCCAGAGCCAGCTTCCTCCGTCGAACAGCATTCGTCCTATAAGCTTTACCAGTCTGCGGCCTATCAAGCATTATCAGGCCGACGTCCCGAAGGGCACCCTATCCCCACCGATGCGGTTGCCGTTGCAGACAGCGGTGCCTCTTGGTGGTACTGCCTTTGTCCTTCCCTTGGCGACGGGGTCTTTTGTCTCGACATGGGTGGTCCCACATTCGAGCTGGAGGCTGACGACTTCTTGTCTTTTGTCGCGAACACCGTTTTATGAGTTAATAATCGCGCGTCAAAACTTGCCCCTCGGCGTTCAGTGGTTCGAGCGGAACCGCTTTCAACTTCGTAATGCCACCGCTGTATTGCGACCGCAATGGGCCGAAATCAGCCGAAGTTCCTTCGGCAGTTTAGCACCCCCAAACGGACGCGGCCCTTCAATTAGCATCCGAAGGCCAAGGCTCGGTGTCCGGCCGCATCGAAGTTGATCAGGTCAGCCGGCATGCTGCGGTCTGTCGGACGGCTATGGGAAGCCTTCACGAAGCCGAGAATTTTACAGTTACGCCGCGTTGCCGAAAATAGGCCTGCATGAGCTTCCGGCCAGAACGGTTGTTGTGCACGAGCCGGGCCGGGTCGAATACGGCCTCTTTCAAACCCGCCTGCGCCAACGCTGCCTTGAGATTGGCGATATGCGCGTCGATGTCAGCGTTGTCCGCATGGAGCGATTCATAAATGCGGTTTGTTGCATCTGCTACGGTCAGTTCGCTCACGATTGCACTCCTGAAGTTGTTTGGCTGGCGCTTGCCACATATTTCGCTTGACCCTATCGCGGTGAAAAATGCTGAAGTCAACGGGTGACGAGGGATTGGAGCATGCCGTCCGCTTCGAATATGCGGCAGCGGAGCAGGCCAGCGGGAGCCGGCTCCATGCGGCCGGGACGCCACGGCCGCTTCGCGCCCATAGGCGACCTTCGCCATGCGTCAAGCGGTTGCCTGAATAGCCCATGGGATCGGCTCCTGTCATCGATCCCTGGCCGCCCCGCGCGGGAGAGGCCAGGTGGGCCATGTCGAGCGCTCGCAACGGCGGTTATCGCTCCATGGCGCCTTTTCCGGCGATGATCTTCGGCCGGAATTTCTCAATGCGTGAGGTTCGCGTTTCGGGCTTCCTGGTCGAGCCAAGATTGATGACGTAGCTTTTCTGCCGCCCCGGCGTCAGGCTGCGAAAGGCCTCTGCAAGTTCAGGATCGGAGTCCAGGGCGTCGATCAGTTCATCCGGCAGTTCCACGTCGCTCGTTTCCCTTGGTGCTCTGACGCCGGCCTCCGCATAGTCCATCGCCTCTTTCAGGTAAGAGCAGATAACGTCCTTCATTCTTGCCACCTGAGCACTATCCACGAAACGGATCATGTCGGGATGTTGGGTGTTCTCGCCTTGCTTCTCAAGGACGCCGCTGGGGTCTTTCATCAGTGCGGCGTTGAAAAAGCTCAAGCGGAAATCACCGCGAAAAGCGCCCATGATGACGATGTTGCGTCCTTTGTGCATGTAACATGGGTGCCCCCATTTGACCGTCTCGACCAGCCCCGCATCGGCGCAGATCTGGCGCAGGTCGTCCAGACCGCGCGACCATTGCCGCGCCGAACAGTCTGGTCCCGCAAAACGCTCGCAGCGCCCGCATCCCTTGGTAAAGTAGTCCTCAATTTCCGTGATCATCGTATAGGCCATGAATTCGCTCGATTTATTACGTCAGGGGAAACAATGGAGCAGTGTGCGCCCGGCTACGCTTTTGATCCACGCCACCGGGCCGCATAAGGCAAGATGAACATGTAGAGACCCGTGAACATCAGCAAAAAGAGCGGTGGCAGCGGTGCGTAAACCACCCATGCCGGGGGCTCCCCCAGCGCCATGGCCGCAAAATTGGCAATGACGGGGACAATGAACAGGATCGATAGCCATCGGTGCGCCTGGCGAATCCACAGGTTCGAACGCATTGAAAACTCCTGTTGTGTTGGTGTTGAAAGCTTTTGGACTTTCAGTCCGTCCCGTATAAAACCTGCTCCAGCCTTGCCAAAAACTGGGGCCAGCCTGCCTTGGCGCCACCATAGGCCTGCCGCTGATCCGGCCGGAACCCGGACTGCTCCACGCGCAGATGGGTTCCTTTCGCGATGGGTGTGAGTGTAAACGTCACGACGCTGTTCAGATCGAAGGCCGGATCGTCGTGCTTGAAATTCCAGGTATAGGACAGCGTTCGTTGCGGCTCGACGACGAGCACCTCGCAGTCCAGAACGCCACCCCACTCGCCGCGAAGATGAAACCGGTGGCCGACGGCGGGACTGAAGTCATTGTTCATCAGCCATTCCGAGATCAGATGCGGCTGGGTGAGGGCGCGCCACAGCTTTTCCGGCGGATGCGCGATCTCGCGCTCCACGATGACGGTGCGTGTGGCAGCCGATACCGCGCTCATTGATCCATCCTGTTCAGCAAATCTTCGAGCGTGTTCAAACGGCCCTGCCAGAAGCCCGTCATCCGATCTGTCCATTCGGTCAAGGGCGCAAGCGCATCGAGTCGCGCGCTGTAGTGGGTTTGGCGGCCTTCGTGGCGGTCGCTGACCAATCCGGCCCCTTTGAGGACGGCCAGATGCTTCGACACGCCTGGCTGCGAGACGCCAGCCCGGGCCGTCAGGGCTGCAACGGTCTGATCACCGTCGCGGCACAATCCCTCGAAAATGGCGCGCCGCGTCGGGTCGGCAAGCGCTTTGAAAAGCGTGGCTTGATCTGGCATGGCAATATATAACTCGCTGGCTATCTGTTTGATAGATAGCCATCGAGCTATGAATTCGTCAAGTGTTTTTTTGAAGAAAAGAGAAGCTGGCCGCTGTTGCCGCTTACCCGGCCGCCATCTCCAGCGACTGCGCGGTGTCTCGCCTGCTGGCGGAAACGTCGAAAGGATGCGCCAGGCGTTTGCCGGTATCGGCATCGAAGAAATGCAGCCGCTCCGGCGCAATCGTCAGCGCCATCGTTTCGCCGATGTCGATTTCGGGCGACAGCGAAGCCGTCAGCTTCTTGCCGTCGATGGTGCCGTGAACGAGGCGCTGTGCCCCCAGTTCCTCGATGTAATCGACCTTGAGCGTCAGCGCCTGTTCACCGGCTGCCGCGATCCGCAGGTCTTCCGCCCGGATGCCGACGGTGATGGGCCCCGGAAACGCCGGTGGGCGGCCAAGGTCGAGCACCTGGCTGCCGAAATGCACCAGGTTGCCCTCGCGGGTGCCGCGCAGAAGGTTCATGGCGGGCGAACCGATGAAGGAGGCGACGAAGGTGGAGGCGGGGGTGTGGTAGACATCGAGCGGCCGGCCGATCTGCTCGATCTCACCGCCATTGAGGACAACGAGGCGGTCGGCCAGCGTCATCGCTTCCAGCTGGTCATGGGTGACGTAGAGCGAGGTGGTGCCGAGGCGCTTCTGCAACTGCTTGATTTCGCCGCGCATGGAGACGCGCAGCTTGGCATCAAGGTTGGACAATGGCTCGTCGAACAGGAAGGCGGCCGGTTTGCGGACGATGGCGCGGCCCATGGCGACGCGCTGGCGCTGGCCGCCGGAAAGTGCGCGCGGCTTGCGGGTCAGATACTGCTCGATCTCCAGCATGCGGGCGGCTTCGGCGACGCGCGCATCGATCTCGGCTTTCGGCGTGCCGCGGTTTTTGAGGCCGTAGGCGAGATTGTTGTAGACGGTCATGTGCGGATAGAGCGCATAGTTCTGGAAGACCATGGCGATATCGCGTTCGGCCGGTTCGACATCGTTGATCACCCGGTCGCCGATCTCGACGGTGCCCTTGGAGATCGCCTCAAGCCCCGCCACCATGCGCAGCAGCGTGGACTTGCCGCAGCCGGACGGGCCGACGAGCACGATGAATTCGCCGTCGGCGATGTCGATGGAGACGGATTTCACCGCTTCGACGCCGCCCGCATAGATCTTCGAAACATTGGTGATGTTGATCGCTGCCATGGCCGCGTCTCCTCTACTTGTCGCTCTCGGTGAGGCCCTTGATGAACCAGCGCTGGAAGATCATGACGATCATCACAGGCGGCACCATGGCGAGGATCGCCAGGGCAAAGGCCTCGTTGTAATCGGGAATGTTGGAGCCGACCCAGACCAGTAGGATCTGCTTGATACCGCGCACCAGCGTGAAGAAGGTCTCGTCGGTGGTCATCAGCGTCGGCCAGAGATACTGGTTCCAGCCATAGACGAACATGATGATGAAGATCGCCGCGATCATCGTCTTGGAGAGCGGCACGATCACGTCGATGAAGAACTTGAACGGTCCGGCGCCGTCGATGCGGGCGGCTTCCAGGAGTTCGTCGGGGATCGATTTGAAGAACTGGCGGAAATAGAAGGTGCCAGTGGCGGACGCCAGGAGCGGCACGATCAGGCCGGCATAGGTGTTGGTCAGCTTCAGCGTGTTCATCACCTCGTAGGATGGCAGGATGCGCACTTCGAGCGGCAGAAGCAGCGTCGTGAAGATCATCCAGAAGGTGATGGTGGCAAAGCGGAAGCGGAAATAGACCAGCGCATAGGCCGCCAGCATCGACAGGATGATCTTGCCCGCGGCAAAGCCGATGCCGAGGATCAGCGAGTTCATCATCATTCGAAGGCCGGTGATCTTGCCGGTAAAGCCGCCCTCTTTCGTCAACACCTTGGTATAGGTATCGATGAAATGGCCGCCCGGCAGGATCTGCAGCCCGTTGCGATGGATATCGGCAGCCTCGTGGCTGGAGGTCATCAAAGCGACGAGCAATGGCCCGACCATGAAGAAGACGCCCATCATCAGGATGACATGGTCGAAAAGTTTCGTGCGATGCATGATCTCGCCCCCGCTCAATTGTAGTGGACGCGCCGCTCGATGAAGCGGAACTGGAAGATGGTGAGCACGAAGACGATGATCATCAGGATGACGGACTGCGCCGATGAGCCGCCGAGATCGTTGCCGCGGAAGCCGTCCATATAGACCTTGTAGACCAGCGTGATCGGGTTGTTGGCGGCCTTGTCCTTCACCATCACGTCGATGACGCCGAACGTGTCGAACAGGGCATAGGTCGTGTTGATGATCAGAAGGAAGAAGGCAGTCGGCGCCAAGAGCGGCAGGATGACGGTCCAGAAGCGGCGGAAGCCCGAGCGGCAATCCATCAGCGCCGCCTCGCGCACCGACACCGGAATGCCCTGCAGCCCGGAGAGGAAGAAGATGAAATTGTAGGGGATCTGCTTCCAGACGGAGACGACGATCATCGCAAAGGCGGTGTCGGTGTAGTCGAGCCCGACCTTGATTTCCCAGCCGAAGAAGGCGGCAAACTTCACCAGCGGGCCGATATGCTGGTCGAACATCATCATGCCCATCAGGCCGGCAACCGGCGGGGCAATGGCATAGACCCAGATGAGCAGGGTCTTGTAGCTCGCATTGCCGCGGATGACGCCATCGGCCTTGACGGCGAGCAAAAGGCCGATCGAAAGCGAAAAGAACGTGACGAGGGCTGTGAAGACGGCGGTGAAGCGGGCGATGCCCAGGTATTCGCCGGATTTCAGCACGTCGGTATAGTTGGCCATGCCGACGAAGGTCGAGCCGAAGCCGAAGGGGTCCTCAAGGTAGAAGGACGAGTGGATCGCCTGCACCGAGGGCCAGTAGAAGAACACGAAGATGATCGCCATCTGAGGCGCAAGGAAGAGATAGGGCAAAAGCGGCGAATTGAATTGTACGCGCTTGGCAGCGGTGTCTTCCGGCGGCTTGCTGGCGGATTTGCGAAAACCGAAGATGCGCCAAAACCCGCCGGCAGCGGGCGCGGCGAGTGTTGCGGACATGGCCGGGGATGTGGGCGTGTTCGTCATGAACGGGCTTTCAAACTATCCGAGTTTACGGAGGGGCTCCCTCCCCCTTGTGGGGAGGGTTGGGGAGGGGATCTTTTTAAAGAAAGAACCCCTCCCGGCCCTTCGGGCCACCCTCCCCACAAGGGGGAGGGAGATCAGAGATCAACCAGCCGTCTTTGCAAAACGGGCGAGAAGTTCGTTGCCTTCCTTCTCGATCGTGTCGAAGGCGTCCTTGACGGAGACTTCGCCGGCGAAGATGCGGCCGTATTCGCGTTCCATGATTTCGCGGATCTGCGGGTAGAAGCCGAGGCGGTAGCCCTTCGACCATTCACCGGCCGGCAGCATCAACTGCTGGATGCCGACTTCGGCAGCGGGCTTCTCCTTGTAGTAGCCTTCAGCCTTGGCAAGCTCGTAGGCTGCCTTGGTGATGGCGACGTAGCCGGTGGCCTGGTGATAGAACTTCTGCACTTCCGGCGAGGTCAGGAACTGGAAGAAGTCGGCGACGCACTTGTTTTCTGCTTCCGGCTTGCCGGCCATCGCGAAGAGTGCAGCACCGCCGATGAAGGACGAGGTGCCGGCGCCCTTGATCGAGCCCCAATAGGGCAGGAAGGTTGCCGAGAACGGCATCTGTGCCGTCTTCTGCAGGCCGCCGAACGAACCCGACGAGCCGATCCAGAAGGCGGCCTTGTTTTCCTCGAACATCTTCTGGTTATCGTTCCAGCCGGCGCCGTAGAAGCCGAAGTAACCTTCGTCCTTCCAGGCCTTCAGCTTGTCGAACATCATGATGAGGTTCGGGTCGGTGACCTTGAGCGTCGTATCGGTGACGCTGTCATAGCCGTTGTTGTTGGTGGCGAACTGGATGTTGTTGCGCGAGAAGAAGTTCTCGGTGAACTGCCAGGTCAGCTGCGACTGGACGAGCGGAATGAAACCGGCTTCCTTCAGCTTCGGAGCGATGGCTTCGAATTCTTCCCAGGTCTTCGGAGCTTCGACGCCGGCCTTCTTGAGGGCTTCGTCGTTGATGTACATGATCGGGGCCGAGGAGTTGAACGGCATGCCGACGAACTTGCCGTCGCTATCGGCGTAGAAGTAGCGAACGCCGTCGATGAAGGCTTCGCGGTCGAACTTGTAGCCGGCGTTGTTGATCAGGTCTTCAGCCGGAATGACGGCGCCCTTGGCGTTGATGATCGTCGCTGCACCAGCGTCGAAAACCTGCAGGATGTTCGGCTGTTCACCCGAACGGAAGGCGGCGATGCCGGAAGCCAGCGCTTCCTCATAGGTGCCCTTGGAAACCGGGGTCAGCGCGCAAGTCGTCTGCGATGCGTTGAACTTGGTGGCGATCTCGTTGATCACTTCGCCGTTGCGGCCGGCCATGCCGTGCCACCAGCTGATATTGGTCGCAGCAAAGGAGGAGGTGGCGGAGAAAACCAGCGCGAGGCCGGTCATCGTGAATTTCCTGATCATGGCAGTTCCTTTCACCAGGTTTAGGGTGAGGAACCGGCTAAAGCCCTTTCATGACGTCCGCATAACGTTTTTGTGTCGGAATGATTACAACGGTGCACAGCTGTTCAAAAAGCATCCGGAAGATGGACCGGCCAGCGCCAGGGCATGACGGAGATGATGTCGTAGCGGATTGAAAGCTCCGCAGAATCCCTTTGTTTGCCAAGCCAAAGGTCGCTTGCAGCACGGATGCGGCGCTGTGCAAAACCGGAAACCGCAAAGACAGAATCTTCAAGCGAACGGCGGGCTTTTACCTCGACGCAGGCGATCAGATTGCCCTTGCGTGCAATGATGTCGATTTCCCCGAGCTTGGTCCGGTAGCGGAACGCGACGATGCGGTAGCCCTTGAGGAGGAGGCAAAGGGCGGCGCGATATTCCGCAAGCGCGCCGCGCCGGAGCGCCTTCCGTCTCTTCTGGTTGGTAGGCTCAGGTTTCATCCCGGTCTTTGAGCTCCAGCAGCCGGCCGTAGAGATCCTTGCGGTTGAGGCCGGTCTGTTTCGCCGCCTCGGTCGCTGCCTTGCCGGTCGACATGTCCTTGACGAGCTTCAAAAGGATCACATCGACATCGTCGGCCTCCGGTGCTGCCGGCGCATCGGGCGGGCCGATGACCAGCACGATCTCGCCTTTCACGGTAGCGCCCTTGTCATAAAAAGCCTTGAGTTCGGCCAGCGTGCCGCGGCGGAATTCCTCGAAGGTCTTGGTCAGTTCGCGGCAGACCGAGGCCCGGCGTTCGCCACCCAGTACATCATGGGCCGCAACGATGGCGGCGGCGATCCTGTGCGGGGACTCGAAGAACATCAGGGTTGCGGGAACAGAGGCAAGCTCGGCAAACCGGTCGCGGCGCGCCTTGTCCTTGGAGGGAAGGAATCCTGCAAACAGAAAGGCGTCGTTGGGCAGGCCGGAGCCGACCAGCGCCGCCAGCGGTGCCGACGCGCCGGGAATGGGCACCACGCGGTGGCCGGCCTCGATGGCGATCTGGCCGAGCCGGTAACCGGGATCGGAGACCAGCGGCGTGCCAGCATCGGAGACAAGGGCGACGGACTTTCCTTCGTCGAGTGCTGCCAGGAGCTTGGGGCCGACCTCGTTGGCATTGTATTCGTGATAGGCATACGGCCGGTTGACGATGCCGTAGCGGTCGAGCAGCACGCGGGTGACGCGCGTGTCCTCGCAGGCGAGCACATCGGCCCCGGCCAATGTTTCCAGTGCGCGCAAGGTAATGTCGGACAGGTTGCCGATCGGGGTGGCGACCAGATAGAGCGCCGGTTCCAGCGGCCGTGCGGGCACCGCGACATTGTGCAGGCGGTAGCTCTTCTGCCGCTCGTTCGTCTGCGTTTCGCCCGATGCCTGCTTTTCCAAAACGGTATGCCCTTATGCCTTTGCCCGCCGTTCAGCCGGCGCCCGGTCTTTATGGGTGAGCGGCAGCACTTCGGCAAGAGCAGCGGATTTGCGGCAACGCAAACATTACTGGGGCTCAACCACCGTTACCCCTTGCTTTTGACGGCTTGTTTCTGCCATTTTGCCCGTCCACATCTTCCCCGTCCGAAAGGGGACACTTTAAAAGTTCAAGCCGGGAGGCGCGGCCCGCCCGGCGATGGTTGAAAGCGGTAGCATCTCATGCGCATTACTCTCGAGCGGTCCAATCTCCTGAAGTCGCTGAACCACGTTCACCGCGTGGTCGAGCGTCGCAACACCATTCCGATCCTCTCGAACGTGCTTTTGCGCTCCGACGGTGCCAGCCTTGAAATGAAGGCAACCGACCTCGACCTCGAAATCACCGAAGCAACCCCGGCACAGGTGGAAACGCCCGGCGCAACGACGGTTCCCGCACACCTGCTCTATGACATCGTCCGCAAGCTGCCGGATGGCTCGGAGGTTGCACTCGCCACCAATGCCGAAGGCACGGCCATGACCGTCCAGTCCGGCCGCTCGAAATTCTCGCTGCAATGCCTGCCGCAGTCGGATTTCCCGGACCTGACCGCCGGTGCCTTCACCCACACCTTCCGCATGAAGGCGACCGACCTGAAGATGCTGATCGATCGCACCCAGTTTGCGATCTCCACGGAAGAGACCCGCTATTATCTCAACGGCATCTATATCCACACGATCGAAAGCAAGGGCCAGCTGAAGCTGCGCGCCGTCGCCACCGACGGTCACCGTCTCGCCCGCGCCGATCTCGAAGCCCCGTCGGGCTCGGAAGGCATGCCGGGCATCATCATCCCGCGCAAGACCGTCAGCGAATTGCAGAAGCTGGTCGATAATCCGGATGTCGTCGTCACCGTCGAGGTGTCCGATGCGAAGATCCGCCTGACGATCGGCTCGATCATCATGACCTCGAAGCTGATCGACGGCACTTTCCCGGATTACCAGCGCGTCATTCCGGCCAACAACGACAAGGAACTGAAGATCGACTGCCAGTCGTTCGCCCAGGCTGTCGATCGCGTGTCGACGATTTCCTCCGAGCGCGGCCGCGCCGTCAAGCTGGCGCTGTCGGATGGACAGCTGACGCTCACCGTCAACAACCCGGATTCCGGCAGTGCCACGGAAGAACTGGCGGTCGGTTATGACAGCGATCCGCTGGAAATCGGCTTCAACGCCAAATACCTGCTCGATATTACCGCCCAGCTTTCCGGCTCTGACGCCGTCTTCATGCTGGCCGATGCCGGCTCGCCGACCCTGGTGCGCGACATGGCGGGCGACGACGCTCTCTATGTTCTGATGCCGATGCGGGTTTAGAGCCTCACATCCTCCCTCATCCCCGCCACAAGGGCGAGGATGAGGGAGTTTGAGGTCGCCACTCTGCCAAAAGAAACACGGCAGGGTTCGTCAGCAATCTCACGGCCGGACCTGATCCGGCCGTTTTCGTATGCGGTTATCCAACGGCGGCGACGGGACTACCCGGTTGTTGGCAGACTGATATAATGACGCGAAATGACTTGTTTTTGTCGCACGCGGCAACACATAATCATTTCGGAGTTGGAGACGCTGCGTTTGCGCTGGCGGGCATGAGGCCTGTTTAAGGCGCAGACGAGGTTTTGCTGGAGATACGCATGAATTTTCGTCTGAAAGAGCGCTTTGGCAAGAAATTCGATGAGGAAATCCGCTTCTTCAAAGGCTGGCGCAGCAATATGAAGGCTGTCGGCTCGATCGTGCCGACATCCGGAATAACGGCGCGGCGGATGGCAAGCGTCGTCAATCCGCACTCGGGTCTTCCCGTTCTCGAGCTTGGACCCGGCACCGGTGTCATCACCAAGGCGATCCTCCAGAAGGGCGTTCAGCCGGAAAACCTGGTGTCGATCGAATTTTCCACCGATTTTTTCCAGCACCTGATCAAGACCTATCCGGACGTCGACTTCATCAATGGCGATGCCTTCGATCTCGATAAAACGCTCGGCACGCGCCGCGACCAGCAATTCGATAGCGTTGTTTCCGCCGTTCCGCTCTTGAACTTCCCGATGCATATGCGGGTGTCGCTGATCGACGATCTGTTATCGCGCATCCCCGTCGGCCGTCCGGTCATCCAGATTTCCTATGGCCCGCTTTCGCCGGTTGTCGCCATGCCGGATCGCTATCAGATTTCCCATTATGATTTTGTCGTCCGCAACATCCCGCCCGCGCAGCTGTGGGTTTACCGCAAGACGCATTAAGGCTGTCGATGTTCGGGGTTTATATGACGCATCCGCAAATCCGCCTCGAACCGGATGTGCCGGTTCCGCGCTGGGGACTGTCGGAGACCGGCATCGCGCGGGCGCAAAAGGCGGCGCAATGCGATTGGGCAAAGCAATTTTCCCGCATCCTTTCCAGCGACGAGACCAAGGCGCTGGAAACGGCAGAGATTGTGGCGCGGGCAAGTGGCACTCAGGTCGAAGTCCTTGAGCATTCCGGTGAAAACGACCGCTCGGCCACCGGCTTCCTCGTGCCTGAAGAGTTTGAAAAGGCGGCGAACTGGTTCTTTGCCAACCCCGAACAGAGTTTCCATGGCTGGGAGCGGGCAATCGATGCCCATAAACGGATTGTGACCGCAGTCACGTCCGTCCTGGATCGGCATGATCCGGCAAAGCCGATCGCCTTTGTCGGGCATGGCGGTGTCGGCACCCTGTTGAAATGTCACCTGGCCGGCCTGCCCATTTCACGCAGCCACGACCAGCTGGCAGGTGGTGGCTGCCTCTACGCATTTTCCCTTGCGGACCGCTCCCTTGCATGCGACTGGACCGCCATGGAGCTTTGGCAAGGATGGCAAAAATGACTGTGACCGCGCGCGACCGGCTGATCGTCGGCCTTGATATCCCGACCATCGGTGAGGCCGAGGCAATCGTCAAAACGCTGGGCGACGACGTGCTGTTCTACAAGATCGGCTACCAGCTGGCCTTTGCCGGCGGCCTTGAATTTGCCCGCGATCTTGCTTCAGACGGCAAGAAGGTCTTCCTCGACATGAAGCTGCTGGATATCGACAACACGGTGGCCAAGGGCGTCGAGAACATCGCCAAGATGGGCATGTCGATGCTGACGCTGCACGCCTATCCGAAAGCGATGCGCGCCGCTGTCGAAGCCGCAAGAGGCTCCGGTCTCTGCCTGCTCGGCGTCACCGTGCTGACCTCGATGGACGAGCAGGACGTCATCGATGCCGGTTACGAATACGATCCCCATACGCTGGTGCTGCGCCGCGCTGAACAGGCCCGGGCCGCCGGCATGGGCGGTATCGTCTGCTCGGCCGAGGAATCCGCGGCGGTTCGCAAAATTGTCGGATCGGACATGGCGATCGTCACCCCCGGCATCCGCCCGGCCGGCAGCGACAAGGGCGACCAGAAGCGCGTGATGACCCCATCCGATGCCTTGCGCGCCGGATCAAGCCACCTCGTCGTCGCCCGCCCGATCGTCAAGGCGGCCGATCCGCATGCTGCGGCGCTCTCCATCCTCGATGAAATGACCCGTGTATTGTAGGAGGCTGTCCAGCCATGCCTCCCGCAGCCGCGGCTCCAGGCGTGTTCTTCCCCGGCTTGACCGGACATGCGAATTGACGGAAGAAATCGGGCCGGGAATTTGCATCCTGCGTCGAGATTGAGGAGATTGGCATGGCCAAGGGTTACTGGATTGCGCGCGTCGATGTCCGCGATGCCGAGCGCTACAAGGATTATGTCGCAGCCGCCAAGCCGGCATTCGAGAAATATAGTGCCAATTTCCTCGCCCGCGGCGGTGCGTTCCAGCGTCTGGAAGGCGATGTTCGTGCCCGCAACGTGGTGATCGAATTTCCGTCTCTGCAGGCGGCGATCGATTGCTATAATTCTCCCGAATACCAGATCGCGGCCGCAATCCGCCAGGAAGCCGCCGACGCTGAAATGGTCGTCGTCGAAGGCGTTTGACACGTGGCCGGGGCTGCGGCGTAAAGCGGCAGAAAAGCCTTGGCGATAAGCCTTCCCGTTATCCGATGATTGGGCTATGTAGCTCATCTACGCCATACTGCAGATCAGGAGTGCCTGTGCCATGACCTTGTCCAATCTCCCGCCGCTCGTCACTGTTTTCGGCGGGTCCGGATTTGTCGGCCGTCATGTCGTGCGGGCCTTGGCCAAGCGCGGCTTTCGCATTCGCGTCGCCGTGCGCCGTCCCGATCTTGCCGGTTTCCTGCAGCCTTTGGGTAATGTCGGCCAGATTTCCTTTGTCCAGGCCAACCTGCGCTATCGCAAATCGGTCGATGCGGCGGTTCACGGTTCCGATCACGTCGTCAACTGCGTCGGCATCCTGTTCGAGGCCGGGCGCAACACGTTCGATTCGGTCCAGGATTTTGGCGCCCGCGCGGTGGCCGAGGCCGCGCGCGGTGCCGGTGCAACGTTGACGCATGTGTCCGCCATCGGCGCAGATGCCAATGGCCAGTCGCTTTATGCGCGCAGCAAGGGCCGCGCGGAAAAGGCCATCCTCGAGACCGTGCCGGAAGCCGTGATCCTGCGGCCATCGATCGTCTTCGGTCCGGAGGACGGCTTCTTCAACAAGTTCGCCGAAATGGCGCGCTTCTCGCCGGTCCTGCCGCTGGTTGGCGGCGGCAACACGGCGTTCCAGCCGGTCTATGTCACCGACGTTGCCGAAGCCGTTGCCAAGGCCGTCGAAGGCAAGGTTGCGCGCGGCCGGATCTACGAGATCGGCGGCCCGGATGTGCTGACCTTCAAGAACTGTCTCGAAATCCTCCTGAAGACCATCGATCGCAAGCGCACCTTGCTGCCGATTCCTTTCCGCATCGCGTCGATGATCGGCTCCGTCGCGTCGATGGTGCCGCTGATCACGCCGCCGCTGACCGTCGATCAGGTGACACTGCTGAAGAGCGACAATATCGTGTCTGAAAAGGCGCAGGCCGAAGGGCGGACGCTGCAGGCGTTCGGCATCGAGCCGACCGCGGTGGAGGCTGTGCTGCCGTCCTACGTGGTGCGCTACCGGCCGCAGGGCCAGTATACAAGGTCAGGCAGCGCTGCCTGATCACGCCGCACGCAGCTTGAAAACCTGGTGTTCGACAAGCCGCCGGTGCCCACCGGCGGTTTCTTTTTGACTGTCGCAAAATAAAGCGTTGCAGTTCTGCCTCACTGAAAAAAGCGATTGGTCTTTACCGTCGATTCAACATGTATCGATATTGATAACGACAGTTCCAGCGCATACACAGCAGCCGCGCCGCATCGTTCGGTTCAGGAACAACCGGCGCCGTCATATCACCTTGAGAGGCACATTTTTTATGGGCAAGTCGATCGCCATTTTCTTTGCGTGCGCGGCACTTATCGTTCTGGCTGGATCCTTCGCTGCGCCGAAGACGGTCGCCAGCAATCACAGCTGCGCGCCGGCCTATGGCGTTGATCCTTGCACGACAGCGTCGATCGGCGCGCTCGCCGGCGAGTAAGATTTTCCGCTTTCGCATGAAGGCGGCACGGATTATGGCGGGGGCCAGGAGCCGCATGCATCCTCTTCAATGAGGTGCATGCGGTTTTTTATTGGGCTTAGCCGACGAGCCAGAGGCCGATGAGGCCCGCCGTACCCACGGCGATGCGCCAGATGGCAAACGGTGCAAAGCCGCGGCTTGAGACGAAGTTCAGAAGCGAGCGCACCACCAGCAAGGCCGAGACGAAGGCGGCGATGAAGCCGATTGCAATGACCGTCACGTCATTGAAGTCGAGCGCGCCCCGGTTCTTGTAGAGGTCGAGCGTGAACGCGCCGAGCATGGTCGGCATCGCCAGAAAGAACGAAAACTCTGCGGCCGAGCGCTTGTCGGTTCCCATCAGCAGCGCACCGGCAATTGTCGCGCCGGAGCGCGAGGTCCCAGGGATCATCGCCAGGCACTGGCACAGGCCGATTTTGAGCGCCAGCGAGGGTGGATAATCCATGACATCGCGATAGACCGGCTTCAACGGCATGCGGTCGATCGCATAGAGAATGACGCCGCCGAGGATCAACACGATGCAGATCAGCATCGGCGTCTCGAACAGGACGGTCTTGATGAAGTCATGCGCGATGGCGCCGATCACGGCAGCCGGCAGGAAGGCGAAAAGGATCGACAGGACGAACCGCCTTGCCTTGTCGCTGCTGGGGATAGCCATGGCGATGGAGAACAGGCGCTGGAAATAAACGAGCAAAATGGCGAGGATCGCACCGAGCTGGATGAGAACGGCAAAGGTGTTGCCGGGGGACTTGAAGCCAAGGAAATGCCCGGCGAGCAGGACATGGGCGGTGGACGATACCGGAATGAATTCGGTCAGGCCTTCGATAAGGCCAAGGATAAGCGCACTGATGATCGATTGATCGGCCATGAATTAAGCATCCCTGAAGCATTGGAGGTTAGGCTCTGGGCCAACGAAGGGCATTGGCTGATTCGCTTGTGTTTGCGGCAGCAAGTTCCTATAGCTTTTTCCAACGCTGCGTGGCCAGACGAAACCGCCACGACAAAACCGTCCCCTCCCAATCGAACTGACGAAACCCGATAGCTTATGCCGACACTTTATCACCACCCGATGTCAACATCCTCCCGGTTCGTCCGCCTGATCCTGTCGGAATACGGCTATCAGACGGAACTGGCGGAGGAGCAGCCCTGGGAGAAGCGGCGGGATTTCCTGACGCTTAATCCGGCGGGAACGCTGCCCGTTTATGTCGATGACAGCATGCGGGCGCTCTGTGGCGCCATGGTGATTTCCGAGTATCTCGATGAGACCAACGGCGTCTTGAAGCGGGACCGCCGCCTGCTGGCGGAAGATCCCTTCCAGCGCGCCGAAATCCGCCGGCTGGTCGAATGGTTCCTGCAAAAGATGGAAGCCGACGTGACACGGCCGCTGGTGCGGGAGCGCATCTTCAAGCTCCAGATGACCCCGGATCAGGGCGGCGGTGCACCGGACTCGAAAATGCTGCGCACATCGCGCTCGAATATCCGTCAGCATCTGAAATATCTGGGCTGGCTTGCGGGCTCGCGCACCTATCTCGCCGGCGACCGGCTGTCCTATGCCGATCTGGCCGCAGCGGCTGCCATCTCGGTGCTGGATTATCTCGGTGAAATCGACTGGTCGGAGGTGCCGGCCGTCAAGGACTGGTACCAGCGCCTCAAGTCACGGCCGTCTTTCCGGCCGCTGCTGGCCGAGCGTGTGCGCGGCGTCACGCCCGTTTCCCATTACGCCGACCTCGATTTTTAAGGAGCGGTCCCGTGCCCGGCAATGCGCTCCTCGAGGAGAAGCATGACAGGAGGCGCCGGACGCTCACCAGCTTCCTGAAGGACGAGGCCCGCGATAAGGGTTTCGACATCTGCCGGGTGACGCTGCCCACATCCATCCCGCAAGCGCCGGAGCGGCTGGCCGACTTCCTCGCGGCAGGATATCACGGGACGATGGACTGGATGGCCGAAACGGCTGACCGCCGGGCCGATCCCCGCGTGTTGTGGAGCGATGTGCGCTCCGTCGTGCTGTTCGGCATGAATTACGGGCCGGACGAAGACCCACGCTATATTCTCGACAGGCCGGAACTCGGCGCCATCTCCGTCTATGCCCGCAATCGTGATTATCACGATGTGATCAAGGGCAAGCTGAAGGAAGTCGCAACCCGTTTTGCCGCAAGGGCAGGCGAAGACGTCAAGGTGTTCGTCGATACCGCGCCGGTGATGGAGAAACCTCTGGCCGAGCAGGCGGGGCTTGGCTGGCAGGGCAAACACACCAATCTCGTCAGCCGCACCTTCGGCTCCTGGCTGTTTCTCGGCAGCCTGTTCACCACCGCCGACCTTTCGATCGACGAACCGGAACGGGATCATTGCGGCTCCTGCCGCGCCTGTCTCGATGCCTGTCCGACGGATGCGTTTCCGGCACCCTACCGGATCGACGCGCGCCGGTGCATTTCCTACCTGACGATCGAGCACAAAGGCCCGATCGATCCTGCCATTCGCCCGCAGATCGGCAACCGCATCTATGGCTGCGACGACTGTCTTGCCGCCTGTCCCTGGAACAAGTTTGCGGCCGCAGCCTCCGAGATGAAGCTGAAGGCGCGCGAAGACCTGAAAGAACCGCCGCTGTCATTCCTGCTGACGCTCGATGATACGGCGTTCCGCACGTTTTTTTCCGGTTCGCCGGTCAAGCGCATCGGCCGCGACCGGTTTGTCCGCAACTGTCTGATCGCCGCCGGAAATTCCGGCGAGACCGGCCTGATCGATCTCTGTTGCATCTTGTCCGCCGATCCGTCGGCGGCCGTGCGCGGGATGGCGGTCTGGGCGCTGTCACGGTTGATGAAGGCTGGCGATTTCTCGCAATTTGCGGCAAGACGGCAAGGCGAGACCGACCCGGAGGTCATCGCCGAATGGGAACGAGCAGGAGTTTTCTGATGCAGGTTTTGATCTTGGGTGCCGGGTTTTCCGGCTCGGCGATTGCCACGGCGTTTTTGCCTTTGGCGCAATCGGTCACCGGAACGACACGGTCAGAGGACAAACTTGCCGGTCTGCGCACCCTGGGCATCGACGCGCTCGTCTATGACGGCGTGACGATCTCGCCGGAACTGGCTGTTGTCATGAAGCGCACGACGCATCTCATCCAGTCGATTGCGCCGGGCCGCGATGGCGATCCGATGATGCGTCCCGGTGCGTCCTCTCTTGCGACGTTGATGCCGAACCTCAAATGGGCGGGCTATCTCTCGACGGTCGGCGTCTACGGCGACCATCGCGGCGCCTGGGTGGCGGAAGACGCCTCGCTGGAGCCGGTGTCGGCCCGTTCCGTCGAACGGGTCGCCGCTGAACAGGCGTGGCTGGCCTTCGGCCAAGCCAGCAATATCCCCGTCGCGGTACTGCGGCTTTCCGGCATCTATGGCCCCGGCCGCAATGCGTTCTGCAATCTCGCCGCCGGAACGGCGCGCCGCCTGATCAAGCCCGATCAGGTCTTCAACCGCATCCGTGTCGAGGATATTGCCGGTGCCGCGATCTTTCTCTCCGAGCGGTCGATCGGCGGTATCTACAATGTCACCGATCACGAACCGGCCCCGCCACAGGATATCGTCGCGGAGGCAGCGCGGCTGATGGGCGTTGAACCGCCTCCCGAAATCCCCTTCGAAACCGCCGAACTCTCGCCGATGGCGCGGTCTTTCTATGGAGAGAACAAGCGCGTTTCCAATACACGGCTGCGTGACCTCGGATTCGTCTTCCGCTTCCCAGACTATCGGATTTCGCTAGTGGACTTATGGAGTAACGGCCGGTGGCGTGGCTGATCTTTCAAGTAAAAGGCGGCCCGGATAGTCTATTATTTGCCTCGGATAGAACGAGGTGAATTGTGGCCAAATATCGTTCCGGAGATGGCCGTTTGGTCTATCGGGATGGCAAGAATATCCCCGTAGTGCTGTCAAAATCATACACCTATGACGGGAATCATGGATTCTCTAGCTTGGAAATTGGCCAGATTCGGTCAATTTCAAAAAATTGAATCGTTTTTCTTGGAGCTATAGATGTTCACGCCGGCGTGAATGGCCTCCAGCAGACGAACGCCTGAATCCAAAGCATTTCTGCAGCTTTGTGACAGAATTTCAAAATTTCGTAATTTTAGTTTTTCGTAGATCGGCACTATTTCCTAACGCAACGTTAAAGGTTGAAGCACGTTTTCGCCATTTTTCCCCGCAACAACCCGAGCTTTGCAAGGCTTAACTAATTTTCAAGCGAAGGGGTCATTTTTTGTTCAAGATGAAATTCACGTCTGCTGCTTTGGCAGCAGCTTTTGCCGTGGGGGCAATCTTTACGGCGGTGGCACCAAGCCATGCTGCCCCTGGACAGGCAAAGGCAACTTCGGCCAAGGCAGGTAACTGCGGCGGTGCATCCTGGTATGCGCTGACGTCGCGCACGGCGTCCGGCGAACGCATGAACGCCAAGTATCTCACGGCAGCACACCGCAATCTGAAGTTCGGCACCAAGGTTGCCGTCACCAACAAGCGCAACGGCAAGACTGTCGTCGTTCGCATCAACGATCGTGGCCCCTTCATTCGCGGCCGCGTGATCGATTTGTCCAAAGCCGCCGCCTCCCATATCGGCATGATCCGCTCCGGCACCGCCAGCATCTGTTATCGCGTCGTCAGCTGACGGCAGAGCACCCCTGTCCGGAATGTGTTCCGGATGGATTTGATAGGGTTCCAACGGAAAGGCGCAGCCTTCCGCATGGACCACAGCCTCCCATCTGGTCAGCATTCGTCATACGCCAGCGCCTCCCGGCTTGCTCTTGACGGCCATCACCGCTACCACGGCGGAAAATGGAGTTTGAAAGATGCGACTGGGTGGCAGGCTCGCCGGAGCCATTGAGGTTCTTGCCGATATCGAAACGCGCAAGCGTCCCGTTGCCGATGCCCTCAAGGATTGGGGGCTGGCACATCGGTTCGCCGGGTCCGGCGATCGTGCCGCGATCGGCAATATCGTCTACGACGCGCTGCGGATGAAGCTCTCGCATGCCTATCTGATGGACAGCGACCGCGCGACCGCGCTCGGCCATGCCGTCATGTTCCGCCAGTGGGGCGTTTCGCCCGAGCAACTGGCCGGTGAACTGGAAGGCGACAAGTTCGCGCCTGAGCCCCTGACCGCCGAAATGGTTGCCGCGTTTGCCGGCCGCACGCTCGAAGATGCGCCGCTGCATGTGCAGGGCGATATCCCGGAATGGGTCCAGCCTTCCTTTGAAGAAAACTTCGATGAAGACTGGCTTGAAGAAGCGCAGGCTCTCGCTGGCCGCCCGGCGCTGGACCTGCGGGTCAACACGCTGAAGGCCACACGTGACAAGGTTCTCAAGGCATTGGATCGCAGCGCTGTCGAGCCCACGGCGATTGCCCGCAATGGCATCCGCGTCAAGGCGGGTGAGGGCGCCTCGCGCCTTCCCAACGTCACCGCTGAAATTTCCTTCGAGAAGGGCTGGTTCGAGGTTCAGGACGAAGGCTCCCAGATCGTCGCCGATCTCGTCATGCCAAAGGAAAACGACCAGATCCTCGATTATTGCGCAGGCGGCGGCGGCAAGACGCTGGCCATGGCGGCGGCCATGAACAACAAGGGCCAGATTCACGCCTACGATACCGACCGCAAGCGCCTCGCCCCGATCATCGAACGCCTCAAGCGCGCGGGTACCCGCAATGTGCAGGTTCACGACCGGCTGGACGGCTTGACGCCATTTACCGACAAGTTCGATCGCGTTCTCGTCGATGCGCCCTGCACGGGCACCGGCACCTGGCGCCGCCGCCCGGACACCAAATGGCGGCTGACACAGAAGAACCTCGAAGAGCGTTTGGGTCAGCAGCAGGAAGCGCTCGCCGGCGCTGCATCCTTCGTGCGTCCCGGCGGTCACCTGATCTATGTCACCTGTTCGGTGTTGCCGGAGGAAAACGAGGCGCAGGTCTATGCGTTCTGCGAGGACAACCCCGAGTTTGAGATCCTGTCTGCCGCCGACGGCTGGGCCGATCTGTTCGGCACCGACAAGAAACAGCCCTGGTCGGCCGACATGAAGACCGTGACGCTGACGCCGGCATCCACCGATACCGACGGCTTCTTCTTCTGCCTGATGGGCCGCAAGAGCTGAGTGCATCGCAGGCGCTTCAATCAGGCTCGCCACAGCTTCTGCGGCGGGCCTTTCTGTCGCATCCCACATTGAAAACATTCTAAACTATACACTTTGACACAAGTTTGCTTTTGGTTCATGAAAACCGGGCTGAACAGCCACGTCCATCCATCGGGCCGCGCGGCTTGCGTGACCGGCGGAGCCGGGCGGTGGGGAACGCCGAATTCATTCGGACAATACCAGGAGAGGTCATGACCAAATCATTCCTTCGCAGCGCCGCGCTGGCGCTTGCCACCGCTACCTCGATGCTTGCGCTGCAGCCGGCGCAGGCTGCAACCGATGCCGCCGCCGTTGTCAAACATTATGCCGGTGTGGCTCATGCCAAGTTTTCGGATGCGCTTTCGACCGCGGAAGCGCTCGACAAGGCCGTCGATGCGCTGATCGCCACCCCGAACGAAGCGACGCTGACGGCAGCCCGCGAAGCCTGGCTTGCAGCCCGCAACCCTTATCAGGAAACCGAAGTCTATCGTTTCGGCAACCCGATCGTCGACGAGTGGGAAGGCAAGGTCAATGCCTGGCCACTGGATGAAGGCCTGATCGATTATGTCGATCCGAGCTATGGCGCGGAAAGCGACGAGAACGCGCTGTTTACCGCCAATGTCATTGCCAACAAGACGATCAAGATCGACGGCAAGGATGTGGACGCCACCAATATCACCCCGGAATTCCTCGCGGGCACGCTGCAGGAAGCCGGCGGCATTGAGGCGAACGTCGCCACCGGCTACCACGCCATCGAATTCCTGCTCTGGGGCCAGGACCTGAACGGCACCGGTCCGGGCGCCGGCAATCGGCCTTACACCGATTATGACACCAAGGCCTGCACCAACGGCAATTGCGATCGCCGTGCTGCTTACCTCAAGGCTGCCAGCGACCTGCTGGTCTCCGACCTCAAGGAGATGGTTGCCAACTGGACGCCGGATGGCGCCGCCACCAAGAACGTCGAAGCAGACCCGAAGGCTGGTCTTGGTGCCATCCTGACAGGCATGGGCTCGCTGTCCTACGGCGAACTGGCCGGCGAGCGCATGAAGCTCGGCCTTTTGCTGCACGATCCGGAAGAGGAGCATGATTGCTTCTCCGACAACACCTACAACTCGCATCTGCATGACGCCATCGGCATCCAGTCGGCTTATACCGGCGAATACACCAAGGTCGATGGCACCAAGCTGACCGGTCCGTCGCTATCCGAACTCGTTGCCGCCAAGGATCCGGCGCTCGACAAGGAAATGAAGGAAAAGCTGGCGGCTACGATTACTGCGATGCAGGCCATGGCCAAGCGCGGCGAGACCGTGGAAAAGTACGACCAGATGATCGGCGAAGGCAATGGCGAGGGCAATGCCGCCGTACAGGCCGCCATCGATGGTCTTGTCGCGCAGGCCAAGACGGTCGAGCGCGTCATTGCGTCGCTGGAGCTTGGCACGATTGAGCTTGAAGGTTCCGACAGCCTGGATAATCCTAACGCTGTCTTCCAATGAGAAAGCAAAGGCGGGCCGCCGCTTGTGGTGAGCGGCCCGGTTTTTTCTGAATGCGTGCTTGGCTTGTCCGACACCTGATCCTGCCGTCTGCCGTTCTGTTTCTGACAGCGGTGGGCGGCTTTTCCGTTTCTGGCGGCAGCACCTTGGCCGGGGAGGCATACCCCCCTCTGTCACTGCGTGACATCTCCCCCTCAAGGGGGGAGATCGGCTCAGTGCAAGGCCATCGTTCAGAGCCCGTGCTGGCAAAAACTGGAAAATTCGCGAGGGTGAGCGAGGTTGCCACATCGACCTCCCCCCTTGAGGGGGAGATGCCCGACAGGGCAGAGGGGGGTATGCCGCCGGCCAAGACAGAAAGTCTTGCGGAAACGCTTCCGCTGTCTTCCACCCGTGATGATCTGACCGAGGCCGACCGCGCGCGTGTCGAAGCCGTTACGCGCCTAGCCACTGATTTTTCCAAGGCGGAAAAGTTCGAAGCCATGTCCGGCGGTGCGGGCACGTCGATCGCGCCCGTCAATCAGGATAGTCTCTCGCAATTTTCCGCCAACATCACCTTTGCCGAGGAGGAAAGCTTCAAGCTTGGCAATGCCTTGTTTCGCAAGCTCTGGGTCTCTTCGCCCTCCTCGACGCAGGCATCGGACGGTCTGGGGCCGCTCTACAATGCCCGGGCCTGTCAGACCTGTCACCTGAAGGACGGTCGCGGCCACCCGCCGGAAGGCTCGACGGACGCGACGTCGATGTTCCTGCGCCTTTCACGCGCGCCGAAGACCGATGCCGAGCGCGCGGCGATCGCGGCGCATGACGTGCTGAATTTCCCCGATCCCGTCTATGGCCAGCAATTGCAGGACAGCGCGGTGCCCGGCCTTGCCGCCGAAGGCCATCTGCGGATCAGTTACACGGAAATGCCGGTGACATTAGCCGGTGGAGAAACCGTCTCCCTGCGCAAGCCGCAATACGCGATCGAAAAACCCGGTTACGGGCCGCTCGACCCGGCGACCACCCTGTCGCCGCGCGTGACGCAGGTGATGTCCGGCCTCGGCCTGATCGAAGCCATCCATCCGGCCGATATCATCGCGAATGCCGATCCGGCGGATGCGGATGGCGATAGCATCAGTGGCAAGGTGGCGGTGGTTCGCGATCCGCAATCCGGTGAGCTGGCGCTCGGCCGTTTCGGCTGGAAGGCGCAGAGCGCCACGGTGCGCCAGCAGGCGGCCGACGCGCTGGCCGGCGATATCGGCATCTCGTCGCCCGACGCCCGGCGCAGTCATGGCGATTGCACGCCGGCCCAGACGGCCTGTCTGGCGACGGCGGACGGCGTTCAGGCGCGTCTTGGCGATACGGAGGCGCCCAATCCCGTCCTTGATCTCATCACCTTCTATTCGGAAAACCTGGCGGTGCCTGCCCGGCGCAAGGCGAGCTTTGCCGAAACGCTTGCCGGCAAGAAGGTGTTTTACGACACCGGCTGCGTCTCCTGCCATGTGCCGAAATTCGTCACCCGCCGCGATGCCGCCAACACGGCGCATGCGTTCCAGCTGATCTGGCCGTACTCCGATTTCCTGCTGCATGACATGGGCGAAGGTCTTGCCGATGGCCAGCCGGTGGGTGTCGCTTCCGGCCGCGAATGGCGCACGCCGCCGCTCTGGGGTATCGGCTTGACCAAGACGGTGAGCGGCCACACGTTCTTCCTGCATGATGGGCGCGCCCGCGATCTGACCGAGGCCATTCTCTGGCATGGCGGCGAGGCGGCAAAGGCCCGCGACCGGTTTGCCGCGCTGGAAAAAGCCGATAGACAAGCCCTGATCACATTTCTGGAGTCCCTCTGATGCGCTTCCGGCATATCCTGCTTCTCGGTTTGAGCCTTGCCTTCCTGCCGCTATCGGCGATGGCGGAAGATGAAGAGGTCGCCGCGCCACGCGCCGGATTGAAGCAGGATGCCGTGCCGGGCGTCATGCAGAAAGCCGTCGATGATTTTATCCGCCCCGGTTACCGCGACTTGCTGGAAGGCACGGAAACGCTTGCCGAGGCGGCGCATATGCTCTGCGAAAAGCCGTCCGATGAAACTCTTGGCGACGTGAAGATGAGCTTTGACGAAGTCGTCCAGCAATGGTCGACGATCGAGATCGTGCGCGTGGGGCCGGTCATCGAAGGCAATCGCTTCGAGCGTTTCCTGTTCTTCCCGGATCGCAAGAGCACCGGCCTGAAACAGGTCCAGCGCATTCTGGCGACGAATGACGAAACCGCCACCTCGGCGGAGAGCCTGAAAGGCAAGAGCGTTGCGGCGCAGGGGCTGGGCGCGCTCGAATATGTGCTCCACGGTACCGGGGCCGAGGTTCTGACGACCGGAAAGAACGGTTTTCGTTGCCGCTATGGCGCCGCCATCGCCGACAACCTGAAAGCGGTGGCGGGCGAACTGCATGCCGAGTGGGAAAAGCCGGATGGCATCCAGGCCGCCTGGAAGACCCCCGGGCCTAATAATCCAATCTACCGCGACGGCAAGGAAGCGGCGACCGAACTGCTCGGCATTCTCGTCCATGGTGTCGAAGGTATCCGGGACCAGCGGTTGCGGCCGTTCTATGCCGGCATCATCAAGGGTGAGCCTGACAAGGGTCACCCGAAAATGGCGATCTACTGGCGCTCCGGCAATACGATGCCGGCGCTTTCTGCGAATTTTACGGCGCTGCAGGCCTTGTTCAACACGGCGGATATGAAGGCGCTCCTGCCGGATGGAAACGCCGATGTGGTAAGCGCGGTCAACTATCTTCTGCAGGCCATCGTCGACGATCTCGATGAGATCGATTTGCCGGTTGACGAGGCGATTGCCGATGATGAACAGCGCGGCAGGCTGAACCGTATTTTGCAGAACACCAACGATGTCCTGCAGCGGCTCAATCTCGATTTCGGTGCCGCGATCGGGCTCAGCTCGGGCTTCTCTTTTGCCGATGGCGACTGAGCGGAAAAGACTGCGTTTCGACAGGCAGCAAGCGGTTGACAACAAACGCACATTGGCGCAATGGATCGGCTGTGTTCCACACGCGAACACGGCCAAACAAGGATCAACGGATCATGAACCCCGACAGTCGAAGTAGAGCTTCGATTTTTTCGACCGTCCGGCCCTGATGACAAGGGGTTTCCGCTGGCGGTCGAAGACTTGCCAGATTGGAACCCGACATGCTGCGCATTTATTCCTGCCAGAACAATCACCTTGCCGTTATCGACGCCATCCCGGAACTGGCTGAAGCCAGCCCGATTGTGTGGTTCGACCTGTTCAATCCCGCTCAGGATGAAACCCGCAGTGTCGAGCAGCATCTCGGCATCGAAATTCCGACGCGCGATGAAATGCAGGAGATCGAACTCTCCGATCGCCTGTATCAGGAAGACGGCGCCGAGTTCATGACGATGACGGCGGCGACCGAACTCGATGGCGACAACCCGGTCAAGGTGCCCGTGACCTTCATCCTGAAGGGCGCGACACTGGTCACGGTTCGCCATGCCGACCCGAAGCCGTTCCATCTTTATGCCGCACGCATGCAGCGCCTGAACGGCGTGTCCTGCGAAAGCGGCGAATTGGTGATGCTCGGCTTGCTGGAGGCGATGATCGATCGTACCGCCGATGCGCTGGAGCGGATCGGCAACGAGATCGACGGCATTTCACGGGAAGTCTTCCGCAAGACCCATTCGAGCGTCACCAAGAAGACCCGCGACCTGCAGTCGCTGATCGAGCAGATCGGCCAGAAGGGCGATTTTCTGAGCGTCATCCGCGAAAGCCTCGTCAGTGTCGGACGTCTCGTCGCCTATCATACGGCGCTGGACGGGATCGGCACGCGCAAGGCGATCAAGGAAAGCCGCCAGCGCATCAAGCTCATCCAGCGCGACGCAGCCTCGCTCGGCGACCATGCCCTGTTCCTGTCGAACAAGATCAACTTCCTGCTCGATGCGACGCTGGGCCTGATCAATCTGGAGCAGAACCAGATCATCAAGATATTTTCGGTGGCCGCCGTCGTCTTCCTTCCGCCGACGCTGGTCGCTTCGATCTACGGCATGAACTTCGATGCCATGCCGGAGCTGCAATTCCAGTTCGGCTATCCGATGGCACTGTTCATGATGGTGCTCTCGGCCGTCCTGCCCTTTCTCTATTTCAAGCGACGGGGCTGGCTTTAGTTTTTCTGTTTTTGATGGTGTCTCTGGCGATTCTCCAGATTCTCCGTCATCCTCTCCTCGGGTTTAACCCGAGGACTGGTGGCGGGGATCCAGCGGCGGCGCGTCTGCGCCGCAGAAGACTCTTCCATGCGACGGACGTCGCATGGCTGGATTCCTGTGACGAGCACAGGAATGACGGCAGCCAGGAAGCGTCACCGGTTAATTTGGGTCTGTTCTCATGGCATATCGAACCATCTCCACCGGCCAAACCTTCACCGACCGCCGCACCTTCCTGACAATGGCGGGTGCCGCATGGGCAGCAGCGCTTGCCCCGCAAGCGGCCTTCGCGCTGTCGCGAACCGATGCGATCTACGCCTCGGCTTTCATGGCGCCCGACGGGTCCTATGGCGTGGCGACGCTGACGGAGGAGGGCGAGATCATCGAGCGGGTGCCGCTGCCCGCCCGCGCCCATGGCATGACCTGGTCGCCGGTCAGCAACCGCGCCGTCGCCTTTGCTCGCCGCCCCGGCACCTATGCGATGATTTTCGCGCCGGATGACAGCATCGCGCCGATCGTCATCACCTCCGTCGAGGGGCGGCATTTTTATGGCCACGGCTGCTTTTCCGCCGATGGACGGCTGCTCTATGCCACGGAGAACGATTTTACCGGCAATCGCGGCATGATCGGCGTCTATGACGGCACCACCGGCTTTGCCCGCATCGGCGAGTTTCCCTCCCATGGCATCGGCCCGCACGACATGACCCTGTCGGCCGATGGCCGTATGCTCGTCGTTGCCAATGGCGGCATCGAGACCCATCCGGATTTCGGCCGCATCAAGCTCAACATCGACCATATGGAGCCGTCGCTGGCGCTGATCGATACGGCCACCGGCGCGCTGATCGAGCGTCATGCCATGCCCGATCATTTACGGCAGCTCTCGACCCGCCATGTCGATATCGACGCGGATGGAAAAGTCTGGTTCGCCTGCCAGTATGAGGGCGCCCGCAACGACCTTCCTCCGCTCGCCGGTTCCTTTTCGCGCGGCGAAGACATCCGCTTTCTCGAGCTGCCGGAAGAAACGACGCTGGCGCTTGCCAATTATGTCGGCGCCATTGCGGTCAACCGGCGCGATGGTCTGGTCGGATTGACATCGCCGAAGGGCGGGACAGCGGTGACGGTCGATGCAAGGAGCGGCCGGGTCGTGCGGCAGGAAAGCCTTGCCGATGCGGCCGGGATTGCAGCATCGGCGCATGGCTTCGTTGCGTCGTCCTATTCGGGCGCGTTCGGCGAAACGCAAAGCCGCGTCGCGTGGGACCAGCATATTGTCAGGATCGGCAAACTCTGATCACAGGCCGATCATCGCTGTAGGAGAAGCGTGATATCCTTCCACAAATAGGCAACCTGTTCGTAACTCCGGTTGCCCAGCCCGATACTGGTTGTTTCAACGGCTTTTGCCCCCAGCCTCTCGTAGAATTTCCGGTTGGGATTGCCGGAGAGAACCCAGGCAAATAGCGACTTTGCTCCTTGTTGCGCGCAGTGCCTTGCCGCCGCACGGACGAGCGCCGTGCCGATCCCCGAACCCTGATGTTCAGCCCGGACATACAGCGCATAGATCTCATGGATGTTGTCAGGCGCGGTGCCGCGCCCCGGACCGAAATTGGCAAAGCCGACGATCTCACTGGTCGAAGCCTCCACCGCGACGAGATAACAAACCCCTGCAACGCCCTTGCGCCGGGCGTGGCGCACGGCCTGCTCCTCGCGGGACATGCCGTCGAGGAAGTCGTCTGCCAGCACGCCGCGGAATGTCGATCGCCATGTATCGACCAGCACCCCGGCGATCATGAACAGATCATCGCCCGTGCCCGGCCTGATCTCAAAAGGTCTGTGGTCATCCATGCAACGATAGTGGGATCGCGGACGGCAAATTAAAAGCCCGGTCCATCTGGCGTTCGGTTCATGCGCGCCCTATGTCCGCCGCATGAACCGTATCCTGATTTATATTCTCTTCATCGCCGTCGTCCTCGGTGGCGGCCTGCTGATCGGCATCAACAACATTCCCGGCGAATGGTATCAGGCGCTGGCCAAGCCATCCTTCAATCCGCCCAACTGGGTTTTCGCGCCGGTCTGGTCGGTGCTTTATGTTATCATCGGCCTTGTCGGCGCCCGTACCTTCCTCAACCATCGTCGCACGGCGGCGATGCGGTTCTGGGTGGCGCAGATGATCTTCAATTTCGCCTGGTCGCCGCTGTTCTTCGGATTTCAGGAAATTGCGCTGGCGCTGATCGTCATTATCGCGCTGTTGATCTCGATCGTTGGGTTCATCGCTGTGAGCCGGAAACAGGACGATCTGTCGGCGCTGCTGTTTGTGCCCTATCTCGCCTGGGTCGCCTTCGCGACATTGCTCAACACGTCGATTTTCCTCATGAATTGAGGCTTGTCCTTGTTTTTCCGCCATGCGACTGTCTGCGCAATTGGAAATATAGGCGATTGAGAGCACACAGTGGAATTTCGCGAACGCATCCGCAACAGCTTCGGCAGGCAGGCCGCCATGGCGACCATCGGCGCGGAATTGACGCGGGTGGAGCAGGGCTCGGTGGAGATCGAGCTGCCGTTCGATGAGAAACTGACCCAGCAGCATGGTTTCCTGCATGCGGGGATCATTTCGGCGGCGCTGGATGCCGCCGGCACCTATGCCGCCTATTCGGTGATCGATCCGGATGCCTCGATCCTCACCATCGAATTCAAGGTCAACCTGATGTCGCCGGGCCGCGGCGAACGTTTCCTGTTTCGCGGCGAAGTGACGAAACCCGGCACGACGATCATCGTTTCGGATGGCCGTGGCTATGCGATTTCGCAGGATGGCCCGGCCAAGCTGATCGCCTCGATGACCGGAACGATGATGGTGATCCGCGGACGCGAGGGGATCGAAGGATGACATTCGAGCTGAAACATGTGGCGGGCAAGACGCTGCTCTACGTTATGGCCGTCGATGCCGAATATGGCGTGCACCTGCGCGAGCGCATCTCGCCGCTGATGACCGGCGTCGGCCCGGTCGAGGCGGCCGTGACGCTGACGCGGACGCTAACCGAGTTGGCGGCGCGCAACAGCGTGCCCGATCTCGTCGTCTCGCTCGGCTCGGCCGGCTCTGCCCGGCTGGAACAGGCCGAAGTCTATCAGGCCATCTCGGTCGCCTATCGCGACATGGACGCCTCGCCGCTCGGCTTTGAAAAGGGCGCGACGCCGTTTCTCGATCTGCCCGTTACGGTCGATCTGCCGTTGCGCATTCCCGGCGTCAAGACGGCAAGCCTGTCGACCGGCGCCAATATCGTGTCCGGTGCGGCCTATGAAGCCATTGCCGCCGATATGGTCGAAATGGAGACGTTCGCCGTCCTGCGCGCCTGCCAGTCCTTCGGCCTGCCGCTGATCGGCTTGCGCGGTATTTCCGACGGCAAGGCGGAGCTGAAGCATGTCAGTGACTGGACGGAATATCTGCATGTCATCGACGAGAAGCTGGCGAGCGCCGTCGATGCGCTGGAAAAGGCCGTCAAAACCGGTGAAATCGCCGTCTGAGGCCGCAAAATTGTCCGGGTGCAATGTAATCGTTGCGCTTGGGGCCGCCTTTATTTAAAGGCTCCCCACAGTTCCCCATTTAAATAAGCCAAGCCAGCGGAAGCGCGTCATGACAGCGACAGTCCATCCCGATACCGTTCTCATCATCGACTTCGGCAGCCAGGTCACCCAGCTGATTGCCCGGCGCGTGCGCGAGACCGGCGTTTATTGCGAGATCGTGCCCTTCCAGTCGGCCGATGAAGGTTTTACGCGGCTGAACCCGAAGGCGATCATCCTCTCCGGCAGCCCGGCCTCGACGCTCGACATCGGTTCCCCGCGCGCACCGCAGATGGTGTTCGATAGCGGCCTGCCGGTTCTCGGCATTTGCTACGGCCAGCAGACCATGTGCGAACAGCTCGGCGGCAAGGTCGAGGCCGGTCATCACCGCGAATTCGGCCGCGCCTTCATCGAGATCGACAAGGAATGCGCGCTTTTTGACGGCATCTGGACCGTCGGCTCCCGCCACCAGGTCTGGATGAGCCACGGCGACCGCGTCACCGCGATCCCTGATGGATTCGAGGTCGTCGCCACCTCGCCGAACGCGCCGTTTGCCTTCATCGCCAACGAGGCGAAGAAATTTTACGCCGTGCAGTTCCATCCGGAAGTCGTGCACACGCCCGATGGCGCCAAGCTCTTGGCCAACTTCGTCCACAAGATCGCCGGTCTCAAGGGCGACTGGTCGATGGCCGCCTATCGCGACAAGGCCGTTGCCAATATCCGTGCCCAGGTCGGTGACAAGCGCGTCATCTGCGGTCTGTCCGGCGGCGTTGACTCGTCGGTCGCCGCACTGCTGATCCATGAAGCCGTCGGCGACCAGCTGACCTGTATCCTTGTCGACCACGGCCTGATGCGCAAGAACGAGGCGGCCGATGTCGTCGCCATGTTCAAGGAGCACTACAATCTGCATCTGGTCCATGTCGATGCGTCGGACATGTTCATCAATGCGCTGGAAGGCGAGAGCGATCCGGAAACCAAGCGCAAGACCATCGGCCGCCTGTTCATCGACGTGTTCGAGGCGGAAGCCAAGAAGCTTGGCGGCGCGGATTTCCTCGCCCAGGGCACGCTCTATCCGGACGTCATCGAAAGCGTTTCCTTCACCGGCGGCCCATCGGTCACCATCAAGTCGCACCACAATGTCGGCGGCCTTCCTGCCCGCATGAACATGCAGCTGGTTGAGCCGCTGCGCGAACTGTTCAAGGACGAAGTCCGCGTTCTCGGCAAGGAACTTGGCCTGCCCGATAGCTTCATCGGCCGTCATCCCTTCCCGGGTCCGGGCCTTGCCATCCGCTGCCCGGGCGGCATCACCCGAGAAAAGCTCGAAATCCTGCGCGAGGCCGATGCTGTCTATCTCGACGAAATCCGCAAGGCCGGGCTTTACGACGCCATCTGGCAGGCGTTCGCCGTGCTGCTGCCGGTCCAGACCGTTGGCGTCATGGGCGATGGCCGCACCTACGAATTCGTCTGCGCCCTTCGCGCTGTGACCTCGGTGGATGGCATGACCGCCGACTTCTACCACTACGACATGGATTTCCTCGGCCGCGCCGCCACCCGCATCATCAACGAAGTCCGCGGCATCAACCGCGTGGTCTACGATGTGACGAGCAAGCCACCGGGCACGATCGAGTGGGAGTGATTGGCGCCCCGCGCGTTCTTTCGAAATAAAACTTTGCAGCTTGAACGCTCGGCCTGTGACCGGGCAGCGTTCACGATGAGACGGCCCGTCTGTCCGTCAACGGACAGGTCACAGTAGCAGCGATTGCTGTGCCGGTTCCAGCGCGCCGATATGGATGCCTTCCAGTTCCAGCATGCGGACCTTGGAGGTCGCGCCGCCGGGCGCGGAAAAGCCGCCGACCTTGCCGCCGGCGGCAAGCACCCGGTGGCAAGGGATGATCAAGGGTACCGGATTCCTGGCCATGGCCTGGCCGACATCGCGGGCGGCCTGTGGCCCGGCGCCAAGCTGCATGGCGAGGCTCCCATAGGTGGTTGTCTGACCCCAGCCGACGCGGCGGAGTGCATCGTAAATCTGCCGGAAGAAAGCGTCCTGGCCGTCGAGATCGAGGGCTACATCTGAGAAGTCGATGGTCTCGCCGTCAAAATACCGCCGGATCGCCGCGATGACATCGCGGATCGCGGGGTTGGGCGCGCCCGGTTCGGCACTGGGCACGCGGCGCAGCACATTGCGTTCGGTCGCCTCAGCGCTTAATGCCGGCAACTGAAACCGGGTGATGCCGGTATCGTTCCAGGCAATACCGCAATAGCCGCCGGACGTCTCGAAGACGTGATAGGTTTGCGCTTTCTCTGCCATCGTTCCGTTCCTTCCGTCCCCCGCGCAAGGCAGCGGGGTCAAATACTGTGGCGTCCGTCAGGCCGCCGCGTTCAGCCGGTTGCTTTCCTGTGCCAGCAGATATCGCTTGGCGTCCAGCCCTCCGGCAAAGCCATGCAACTGGCCATCCGATCCGATGGCGCGGTGGCAGGGCACGATGATCGATACCGGGTTCCGGCCATTGGCCGCGCCCACAGCCCGGTATGCCCTGGGATGGCCGATCTGCCGGGCAATGTCGGCATAGGTCCGGGTTTCGCCGAAGGGGATCGTCAACAGTGCCTGCCACACTGCCTTCTGGAATTCTGTGCCGGCCAGATCAAGCCGGACGGTAAAGTCTGTTCGGCCGCCCGCGAAATATTCCTCCAGTTGCCGTTCCGTTTCAAGCAGAACAGGGTGATCCGGGCGCTCTGACCTTTGCCCGAGCCTGACACGCTTCGGATCATCCTTCTCCCAGAGAATGGCGGCCAAACCGTCGCCCCGGGCAACAAGTTCAAGTCTGCCGACGGGCGAGGCGATGATTTTATGAACGTAGATCATAGTCCGAGTTTGGCTCAGCTTGCCCCGCATCGCCACCCGTTTCTTGCTCTGGAACGCCTTGGCCACAGGCAATATTGACGTCTGTACCAGCGGTCAAAATGGGTGCGATGCTCGCCGCGCGCCATCAGCTGCTCGTGGGAATAAATTCATAATGTTCCTGATTTGTTCTTGATCTCAAACCCGACTCGGGTATAGTGGCGGCATCCAGAAAGAGATGAGGTCTGCCATGCTTGGAAAAGCCGGGAATGAAGTTGTGCGCAGTGAACAGAAGTCGTTTTCGTTCGGTCGCGGTGGTGGCGCCGCAGCACTCCGGCCCCGCCAGAGGCATGCCGACGATCTTGGAAAGAGCAATCTTTTCCTTGCCATCGTGCCGGAACGGGAGGTCGCGTTGCAGGCCGTCGATGTGGGCCGGGACATTGCCAGACGTTACGGCCTGACGAAAAGTCCGCGCCCGCACGAACTGATGCATGTCTCGCTCAATGGCATCGGCAAATATCCGGATTTCCCCGACGATATCGTCTTCGCCGTCTCGGCGGCGATGGCCACCGTCAAGGCCGCACCTTTCGAGGTGAATTTCGATCGTGCCATGTCCTTCGACAGTGCCAAGGCTGTCGTTCTGGCCAATGCGATCCGCAGCGAGGAAATGATGGATCTGCACGTTCAACTCGCCAAGGAAATGTGGGCGGTGGGTCTGAACTTCACCTACAATCCCCGTTTCATGCCACATATGACGGTTCTTTACGATGAAACGCCGGTGCCGGAGCACATGCTCGCCGAGCCTGTCCGCTGGATTGCGCGCGAATTCGTTCTTATCCGCAGTTTCGTCGGCAAGAGCGAATACGAATATCTCGATCGCTGGCCGTTGCTGGACTGATCGGTATCGGGCCGGAGCTTATCATGGCATGGCAAAAGGCAATTTTTGACATCTTGCGCCCGCCGGCCGCAACCCGCATAAGCCGCTGAAATTGCAAAGGGAGGATGTCCATGGGCATGTCTGAAATCGTTATCAAGGGGGATACGCCGGGCGTCGAATGGCGGTTGCCGGTCATCCGGTTCAAGGGCAGCGACGCGAACGCGCCAAAAGTCTACATTCAGGCAGCGCTGCATGCCAACGAGCTTCCCGGTACCGCGCTCCTGCATTTCCTGTGCGAAATGCTGCGCCGGGCCGATGCCGATGGCACGATCCGCAGCGATATCACCATCGTCCCGCAGGCCAATCCGATCGGCACGGCGCAATCGCATTTCGGCGAGCTGCGGGGCCGCTTCGACCTGGGCTCGCGCACCAATTTCAACCGTGAGTTCCCGCTGATCCCGCTTTCCGAGCGCCAGACACTGGTCGATGATCTCGAGCGCTATCCGGCGGTCGAGCAGCTGAAGCGGCAGCTGCTGCATATGGCGCTGGGCGCCGATCTCATGCTCGACCTGCATTGCGACGATGAGTCCGTGCAATATACCTATGTCGACGAGGCTTTCTGGCCGGAGGCTGCCGATCTGGCATCGGCGCTCGATATGGAAGCCGTGTTTCTCGCCGATGGCGAAAGCAGCGCCTTTGAGGAGGCCGTCGGTTATGCCTGGAAGCATGAAACCGCGGAAAAGGCCAAGCGGCTGCCCGGCCGCCTCGCGGTGACGGTCGAGCTTCGCGGCACGCGCGATGTCTATCCGGACATGGCCCGCAAGGATGCCGATGGGCTCTGGCGTTTCCTTGCCGCCCGCGGCGCTGTTGGCGGCACCGCCGCTCCGATCGAGCCTTACACGGGCAAGGTGACGCCGCTCGACAATATCGAAATGATCCGTGCCCCGCAGGCCGGCGCCGTGCTGTTCCATCGCACCATCGGCGATACCGTCGCTGCCGGCGATCTCTTGGCGACGATTATCACTGCGCCGGGCATGGAGGGCGGTTCGATTGATATCCATGCCCCGCAGGCAGGCCTGGTCGCGACGCGCACCTCGCAGCGTTTTGCCCGCCGCCGCGACAACCTGATGAAAATCGCCTGCGACGAGCGAACAAAGGCAGTGCGCAAACCGGGCGCGCTCGAGGCCTGAGCCACCGCTATCAACGTCACGCGGCGGGCAGACAAAATCCGGCCGCGCGAGGTGGAGGCGGGAATGAAGTGGACAATCGCCGCTGTGGTGGGGATTGTCATATTCCCTTTATAGACTTGCGCTCTTTAGCCGCGAGCCAACCCGGACCTGGTTCGTTAAAGGCGCGCAGGAGAGAACGCATGCCCATCTATGATCTCGCCGTTGTCGGTGCCGGTATCGTCGGTCTGGCCCATGCATATGCGGCGGCGAAACGCGGCAGGAGCGTTGTCGTCATCGACCGCGATGCGCAGGCCAATGGTGCATCGGTCCGCAATTTCGGCTTCGTCACCGTCACCGGCCAGGGGGCAGGCGATTGCTGGACCATGGCGCGGCGCGCGCGCGATATCTGGGCGGAAACGGTCGACAAGGCCGGCATCGCCGTCGTCCAGCGCGGCATGGTGCTGGCTTCCCGGTTTGAGGAATCCGAAGCTGTGATCGATGCTTTCCTGCGCACGGAGATGGCGGAAGGATGCGCAAGGCTCACGGCGCGCCAGGCGCAGGAGCATATTCCCTGCCTGCGCACGGACGCCGCCCGCGTCTCGCTCTACAGCCCGCACGAAATCCGCGTCGAATCCCGCACGGCGATCCCGCTGCTGGCGCGGTTTCTTGAGGAACAGCTTGGCATCACCTTCCTGCGCAGCACCACTGTGACCGCTGTCGAACCGCCGCGGGTGGAAACGGCGGATGGCGTGATCGAGGCCGAAACGGTGGTTGTCTGCCCCGGCGATGATTTTACCGGCCTGTTTGCCGAGCGTATCGCTGCCTACAATGTCACCCGCTGCAAGCTGCAGATGCTGCGCGTGCGGCCGCAGCAGCCGGTGCATTTCAAGACGGCCGTCATGTCCGATCTCGGGCTCGGCCGCTATCTCGGCTATGCCGGCCTGCCGGAGGCCGAGCCGCTGAAAAAGCGCCTCGACGCCGATCTGAAGGCCGAGCGCGACAACGGCATCCACCTGATCGTCACCCAGTCGGCCGATGGTTCGCTGGTGGTTGGCGACAGCCATCATTATGCCACGACGCCGGACCCGTTCGCGTCGGACGCGGTCGATGCGTTGATCCTCGGCGAATTCGACCGGGTGCTCGATCTGCCCGGGCGTGTGATCGCCGAGCGCTGGCTTGGCACCTATGCGTCTTCGCCGGACCGCTGGCGCTTTACCGACAAGCCTTCCGACAGTGTCCGCATCGTCGTCGTCACCGCCGGATGCGGCGCCTCGACGGCGTTCGGCATCGGCGAGGAAACCATCAATGAACTCTATGGGAGTGCCGCATGAGCAAGTTCAAGGCTGTTGTATTCGATTGGGCCGGCACCGTCATCGATTTCGGTTCCTTCGCGCCGATGGGCGCCTTTGTCGAAACCTTCGCCAAATTCGGCGTCCATGTGACCATTGCCGATGCGCGCAAGCCGATGGGCCTGCCAAAGCGCGCCCATATCAGCGCCATGCTGTCCGAGCCGCATATCGCGGCGCGCTGGACCTCGGCGCAAGGGGTGGCGCCGGACGAAAGCGCCATCGACAAGGTCTATGACCTTTTCGTGCCCCTGAACGAAGAGGTGGTCAGCGATTATTGCACGCTGGTTCCCGGCACCCTCGAAACGGTCGCCTATCTGCGTGCCAAAGGCATCAAGATCGGCTCGACCACCGGCTACACCCGCTCGATCATGGAGCGGGTCCTGCCGCTGGCGGCCGAGCAGGGTTTTGCGCCCGAAAATCTCATCTGCGCCGATGACCTGCCGCTTGGCCGCCCGACGCCGATCGGCATGTACAAGTGCTTCCTCGATCTGATGGTCTATCCGGCCGGCGCGGTGATCAAGGTTGATGATACCGAGCCGGGCATCGCCGAGGGCGTGGCGGCGGGCTGCATCACGGTTGGCCTGACGCTGTCGGGCAACGAGGCCGGCCTGACACCGGAGGATCTTGCCGCTCTTTCCTCCAATGAACGCGCGGCGTTGCATGAAAAGGTCGGAGCCAAGCTCAAGGCCGTGGGTGCCGATCACATCATCGAAACCGTCGCCGACCTGCCGAAACTGATCGACATGCTGGAGCGCTGATCCGGCCGGACCGGCATATTCTCAGCCGGACATCTTCATGCTATCCCGGATTCCTGCAGAAAGGGATAGTGCATGAGCGTGACGATTTACGGCATCAAGAATTGCGACACGATGAAGAAGGCGCGGACCTGGCTGGAAGCCCAGGGGATTGCCTATGATTTCCACGACTACAAGGCCTCCGGCATCTCGCGCGAAACACTGCAGCGCTGGACGGCTGCGCTTGGCTGGGAAACGGTTCTCAATCGCGCCGGCACGACGTTTCGCGCGCTGCCGGACGCCGACAAGCAGGACCTCAACGAAGACAAGGCGATCGCCCTGATGCTCGCCCAACCCTCCATGATCAAACGCCCGGTGCTCGACCACAACGGCAAACTGACCGCCGGTTTCAAGCCGGAGATTTATGGCGGCCTTTTCCAGGGATAGACCATGTCGAAAAGCACCCGTGCCACGCTTGCGCTGACAAAGGCCGCAGCCGCCTTCACCGTTCATGCCTATGACTACGATCCCACGGCCGACCGGATCGGCATGGCGGCGGCCGAGGCGTTGGGCGAGGAGCCGTGCCGCGTGTTGAAGACGCTGATGGCGGAGGTCGATGGCAAGCCGGTCTGTGTCGTCGTGCCGTCCGATCGCGAGGTCAGCATAAAGAAGCTGGCGGCGGCGTTTCAGGGCAAATCGGCCCATATGATGAAGCCGGCCGAGGCCGAGCGGCTGACCGGTTATCATGTCGGCGGCATCAGCCCGTTCGGGCAGAAGAAGCAGGTGCCGACGGCGATCGAGGAGGCGGCCCTTGCCGAGCCGCTGGTCTACATCAATGGCGGCCAGCGCGGGCTGCAGGTGCGCTTGGCGCCGGATGATGCGCGCAAGGCGTTGAATGCGGTCGCCGCCCCGCTGATTGCTTGATTTCAAGCCAGTTTCGACAATAGTCCTGCAAGTTGCGCCGCATCGGCCTCCGGCAGCTTTGTGCCCACATGCCTTGCGATTGACCGGGCATAGACCTCCCACATCGCTTCGCGCAGGCTGTGGCCCTTTTCGGTAATCACCACCCAGCGTCCGCGGCCGTCATCGTCGAAGGTGCGGCGCTCGACAAGGCCCTCCTTTTCCAGCCGGTCGATCAGGCGGGAAAGATTGTACTGCGCCAGCAGCGTCCGCTCCTCGATTTCAAACGGCCGCAGCCGCCCGTCCTGCGCGCGCGCCAATTCCCAGAGCACGTCGTACCAGCCCAGCGGCGGCATTCCGGCGTCCTTGAAATCACGCTCTATAGCGGCGAGCACGCGCTGCTGCGCCCGCATCAGGTTGATCCAGGCCTGAGTAACATCGGCGCTGGGCGTCTGGCTTGCATGGGGCGCTTTCAGAGACATAAATGCATTTACATCTATCTTGACGTGATTGGCAAATGATAATACATGTAATTGCATCTAATTAGCCGGAGCCTCGCCATGCACGCGAAAGTCCTTACACTCATCAGCCATCATCTTTGCCCCTATGTTCAGCGCGCCTCCATCGTCCTGTCGGAAAAGGGCGTTGCCTTCGAACGGACCTATATCGATCTTGCCGACAAGCCGGATTGGTTCCTGCGCATCTCGCCGCTCGGCAAGGTGCCGCTGCTGGCGGTCCCGCGCGACCATGCCGATGCGATCCTGTTTGAAAGTACCGTCATCTGCGAATATCTGGAGGAAACGCAAGGGCCGCCGGCGCTGCATCCCGCAGATCCTCTGCTGCGCGCCCGGCATCGGGGCTGGATGGAGTTCGGGTCCTCCATCCTTGCCGATCTCTGGGTTTACGAGACGACACAAGACGACGTGCAATTCGACGCCAAGCGGCAGGTGTTGAATGCCAAATTCGCGACGCTTGAGCGGGAGCTTGGAGCCGGACCATATTTCGCCGGCGCTCAGTTCAGCATGGTCGATGCGGTCTTCGCGCCGGTGTTCCGTTATTTCGAACTGTTCGAGGCCCTGTTGCCAAGCGGCATTTTCGACGATCTGCCGCGCGTCAATGCCTGGCGCCAGGCGCTGGCCGTCCGGCCGAGCGTAGTGAATGCGGCGGCGGCGGATTATCCCGAGCGGCTGCTCGCCTTCCTGCGGCATCACGACGCCTATCTCTTGACGCGCAGCAAGATCGCGGCCTGACCAGCGGTCGTCGCAAAGGCCTTCTGTTTTGATCCGAACCGCATTAAACCGGTGGTTCGAAAAAAAACAGCCAGCAGGAAATTTGATGACCTCTCCCGCCCATCAAGCCGTCGATCCCGTCAAATTGGACAAGCTCGCCGAAGTCGCCATCAAAGTGGGGCTCCGGCTCGAGCGCGGCCAGGATCTGCTGATTACCGCGCCGATTGCGGCCTTGCCGCTGGTGCGGCTGATCACCAAACATGCCTATATGGCCGGGACCGGGCTGGTGACGACGTTCTATTCCGACGAGGAAACGACGCTCGCCCGCTACGCCCATGCCCCAGATGAGAGCTTCGACAAGGCCAGCGGCTGGCTTTACGACGGCATGGCCAAGGCGTTCGGCGACAATACCGCCCGTCTTGCCATTTCCGGTGACAATCCGATGATGCTGGCCGCGCAGGACCCGGCCAAGGTGGCGCGCGCCAACAAGGCGATGTCGATGGCCTACAAGCCGGCGCTCGAAAAAATCTCCAATTTCGACATCAACTGGAACATCGTCTCCTATCCCAACCCCGCCTGGGCGAGGCAAATGTTCCCGGACGATGCCGAACTGGTCGCCGTCGAAAAGCTTGCCAACGCGATCTTTTCCGCCTCCCGCGTCGATGTCGCCGATCCGATCGCTGCCTGGGCTGAGCACAACGCCAATCTTGCCAAGCGCTCCGCATGGCTGAACGGCCAGCGTTTTTCCGCCCTGCATTTCACCGGTCCGGGCACGGACCTGACGGTCGGTCTCGCCGATGGTCATGAATGGCACGGCGGCGCCTCGACCGCGAAGAACGGCATCACCTGCAATCCCAACATCCCGACCGAGGAAGTCTTTACCACGCCGCATGCGCTGCGCGTCGAAGGCCATGTGTCGAGCACCAAGCCGCTGTCGCATCAGGGCACGCTGATCGACAATATCCAGGTTCGCTTCGAAGGCGGCCGCATCGTCGAGGCCAAGGCGTCGAAGGGCGAAGAGGTGCTGAACAAGGTGCTGGATACGGACGAGGGCGCGCGGCGTCTCGGTGAAGTGGCGCTGGTGCCGCATTCATCGCCGATCTCGGCCAGCGGCGTGCTATTCTACAACACGCTGTTTGATGAAAACGCCTCCTGCCACATCGCGCTCGGCCAGTGCTATTCGAAATGCTTCCTTGACGGCGCATCGCTCAGCCAGGAACAGATCGCCGCGCAGGGCGGCAATTCCAGCCTGATCCATATCGACTGGATGATCGGCTCCGGCGAGGTCGATATCGACGGCGTTCGCGCTGACGGCGCCAAGGTTCCGGTGATGCGCAAGGGCGAATGGGCTTGACGGCGCTCGGCGTTATCGGCGGAACCGGCTGGCTGGGCGGGGCTTTGCTTCGCCCAGCGCTTGCCAAGGGTTTCGTCGCTGCCGCCGATCTCATCCTGTCGTCGCGCAGCGGCAAGACGGCGGGATTTGAAGCCTGGCCGGATATCCGCTTCACCACCGATAGTCAGGTGCTGGCGGCACAGTCGGATATCGTCATTCTGTCCGTGCGGCCGGAAGATTTCGATGGGCTGGACCTCGATCTGTCCGGCAAGCTGGTCATCTCGGTCATGGCCCGTGTCCCCGCGGCGGCGCTGCTTGCGCGCTTCAAGAGCGAACGTATCATCCGCGCCATGCCGAATGCCTGCGCCGAGCACGGACTGTCGTTCACGCCGTGGCTTTCGGCACCGGGAACAACAGCGGCGGACGCGGCCTTTGCCGACAGTTTCTTTGCCTGTTCCGGAAAGACGACAAAGCTTTCCACCGAAAGCGAGCTGGACTATTTCACCGCCTTGACCGGTTCCGGCCCCGCCTTCATCGCCGCCTTTGCCGATGTGATGATCCGCGATGCGATCAAAAACGGCGTTGCGCCCGATGTTGCCGATGCCGCCGTCCGCCAGCTTTTTCTGGGGGCAGGAACGTGGATGGCCGGCGCTTCGCAAACGCCGGCCGATACGGTGCGGGTCTTCACCGACTATGGCGGAACCACCGCCGCCGGTCTGACGGCGATGTTGTCCGCTGATATTGCCGGGCCGATTTCCAAGGGGTTGGCGGCTGCAAGGGACAAGGCCGCTAAGGGCTGACGGTTTTCGCTGTGACCGTTGCAACGGGACGCGGTGCCATCTGCGCCCGTTGCCCGAGCCAGACGCTGACCAGCACAGCGGCCATGCCGGTCACCTGCAGCGGCGTCAGGTTCTGGTTCAGCACGCCCCAACCGAGCAGGGTTGCGACCAGCGGGCTGAGGAAGCCGAGCGAGGCGACCGCGGCAGGATCGAGCCTGGACAGGCCACGAAACCACAAGAGATAGGTGAAAGCCGCGCCGATCAGGCCCAGCCAGGCCATACCAAGCACATTGGCCATGGTCGGTACCGGCAAAGCCGGTTCGAGCAGCAGAGCCACCGGCAGCAGCAACAGGCCGCCGGCCATCAGTTGCCATGCGGTAAAGGTCAGGCTCGACACAGGCGGCGCCCAGTGGCGCGTCAGCACTGTTCCAAAGGCCATGGAGACCGCGCCGGCCAGTCCGGCGATGATGCCGATCGGGTCGAGCGCCGCTCCGGGCGTCAGCACTAGCAGGCTAACCCCAGCCATGCCGACAACGCCGGCGACAATCGCCTGCGTCTTCACCGGTGTGCCGATCAGCATTCGCGCCAGCATGACGACGATCAGCGGCTGGATCGCGCCAACGGTCGCAGCGACACCGCCGGGCAGGCGATAGGCCGAGACGAACAGCATTGCCCAGAAGAATGAGAAGTTGAGCGCGCCAAGGATGAAGCTGCGCGCCCACCAGATGCCCTGCGGCAATTGCCGGACAATCAACAGCAGGATGAGACCCGCTGGCAAGGCGCGCAGCATGGCAACGGTGAGGGGATAACCATGCGGCAGGAATTCGGTCGTGACCAGATAGGTGCTGCCCCAGATGGCGGGTGCAATCGCGGTCAGGCCGATATCGGTGAGGGAGGCGGATTTTATCTTCATTTGAAGTATCTCGATTTCAAGATAAAATCAGGATAGCATCGATTATCTTGACGTCAAGATGAATTCTGCGTACCAGAAAAACATGGATGAAGATCACGTCGATAGAATTCTCGCGCAATGGCGCAAGGAGCGCCCGGACCTTGATGTCGAGCCGATGGGCCTGCTTGGCCGGTTGGCGCGGCTATCGACCTATCTCGGCCGCGAGGTCGAGAAGACATTTTCAGCGTTTGGACTGTCGTCGGCGAGCTTCGACGTGCTTGCGGCCCTGCGCCGCTCCGGCAAGCCCTACCGGCTGTCGCCGGGCGACCTGCTGGCCACCACGATGATTACCTCGGGCACGATGACCAACCGGATCGATCAGCTGGAAAAGGCCGGTCTCGTCGAGCGGCTGACCAATCCGGACGATCGCCGCAGCGTGCTGATCGCGCTGAAGCCGGAAGGGCTCGCTCTGGTCGAGCGCGCTGTCACCGCCCATGTCGCCAACCAGCACCGGTTGACGGCGCTGCTGGACCCGGACGAGCGGGCGGCGCTGGATAGGATCGCCAGAAAATATCTGGCTGCGTTCGAAAAAGGTTAGCAGGCGAGGTCGGCAACCACCGCATCAAGGATCAGCATGCCGGCGGGCGTGCAGCGCAGGCGGGAATTGCCCAAGCGCTCGATGAAGCCGTGTTCGATCAGGAATTGTTCGCGGTCCGGATCGGGCTCGCGGCCGGACAGGTCCTGCCAGCGCACGAGATCGATGCCTTCCTTGAGCCGCAGGCCCATCAGCAACAGCTCGTCGGCCTGTTCGCCATAGCCCAGCACTTCCTGATCGACCATCCCGTGGCCATGCTCCTCGACCAGCTGCAGCCAGTCTTCCGGCTTGCGCTCCGTTGCGGTGGCAATCTTGTCGCGTCCGCGCGTCAACCGGCCATGGGCGCCCGGGCCGATACCGGCATAGTCGCCGTAGCGCCAGTAGGTCAGGTTATGGCGGCTTTCCGCGCCAGGTGCCGCATGGTTGGAAACCTCATAGGCCGGCATGCCGAAACCTTCGGTGATCTCCTGCGTTGCCTCGTAGAGCACGGCGGAATGCTCTCCATCCGGCACGATCAGCTTGCCTGCCTTGTGCAGACCGTAGAAGGGCGTGCCTTCCTCGATCGTCAGCTGGTAGAGCGACAGGTGATCGACGGCATAGGAGACGGCTTGCTTCAGCTCCTGCTCCCAGGCCTCGACGGTCTGGTTCGGGCGGGCGTAGATCAGGTCGAACGACATGCGCGGGAAGATATCGCGCGCCAGGCCGATGGCTTTCAGCGCATCCTCGACATTGTGCAGCCGGCCGAGAAACTTGAGATCGCGGTCGTTGAGCGCCTGAACGCCAAGCGAAACCCGGTTGACGCCGGCGGCCCGATAGCCGCGGAAGCGGGTCGCCTCGACGCTGGACGGGTTGGCCTCCATGGTGATCTCGATACCATCGGGCACATGCCAGAGATTGGCGATGCCATCGAGAATGGCCTCGACCGTCGCCGGGTTCATCAGCGATGGCGTGCCGCCGCCCATGAAGATGCTGGTGACGGTGCGCGGACCCGACATATGCCGCATCGCCGCCATTTCGGTGAGAAACGCCGTGACGAAACGTGGCTGGTCGACCGGTTGATGCCGGACATGGCTGTTGAAGTCGCAATAGGGACATTTGGCAGCACAGAAGGGCCAATGCACATAGACCCCGAAACCGGGCTCCTTGCTGTCACCGATGGAAGAAAAAGTGGCCATTCTGTTTTGGGTCTTTCAGGCGCCAGGGCGCGTAGTTAAGGTCGTGTCATATGTCGGTTGCTTGGCATCGCAACTTACTACACCGTCATTCCTGTGCTTGTCACAGGAATCCAGCCACGCGACGTCTGTCGCGTGAAGAGTCTATCGCGCCGCAGACGCGGCGCTGCTGGATCCCTGTGACAAGCACAGGGATGACGGAGGATAATTACCACCTCGGAGATTGAGGTGGCCGCCGGAGACCGGGCAAAGAGCCGTCACCTTACGCACCCAGGCACGTCTCCGCAAAAAGCTTGAACGCCCGCGCGCGATGCGACAGCGCCTCGGCATCGCCCGGCTTCCAGCCATGCTTTTCCTCGGCGCTCATTTCGCCGAATGTGGTGTCGTAGCCGAGCGGCTGAAAGACCGGGTCGTAACCAAATCCTTGGCCCCCGCGCGGTGGCCAGACGATGTGTCCTTCCACTTCGCCGCGGAACAGTTCGACATGGCCGTCCGGCCAGGCCAGGCAAAGCACCGAAACGAAGCGGGCGGTGCGCTGGTCGAAGGCGGTGGCTCCGGCTTCCTGAATGGCGGCTTCGACCTTGTGCATCGCCATGGCAAAGTCACGGGTGCCATCGGCGGTCTCGGCCCAATTGGCGGTGTAGACGCCCGGATCGCCGTTCAGCGCATCGACGACAAGGCCGGAATCGTCCGAAAGAGCAGGCAGGCCGGAGGCTTTCGCCGAGGCCAGCGCCTTGATCGTGGCGTTTTCCTCGAAGGTCGTGCCGGTCTCGTCCGGTTCGACGAAATTGAGATCGGCCGCCGATTTGGCTTCAAAGCCCATCGGGCCGATCAGGTCGCGGATTTCGCGGATCTTGCCGGCATTGTGGCTAGCAACGATCAGGGTCTTGTCTTCAAGCTTGCGCATCTGCGTCTTTCTCATCCGGCGGACATCCCGCCAATTCGTATCAGTCGATTGCCCAGAGGCTGGCCTCGGCGCATTCCAGGCTGTTTCCGGCCGGATCGCGGAAATAGAAGGACCGTGCGCCGGATGGCCAAAGCACGTCGGATTCGATCGCGATACCTGCGGCCTTCAGCGTGTCTTCCCAGGCTCCGAGTTGGCCTTTCGGCACCCGGAAGCACATATGCCCATTGCCCTGTGTGCCATGTGGTGGAACCTGCAGTCCGTCTGCCGGCGGCGGCTTGAGCGTCTCCGCCGGATTGAAGATCAGGAGAACGCCGGGGCCGCAGCGGAAGAAGATATGCCGGCTGCCGGCGCGGCTGATTTTCTCAAGACCGAGAACAGAGCCGTAAAATGCCTCCGCCTGGTCGAGATCATCGACATAGAGCGCCGTCTCCAGGATGCCTTCGAATTTCAGCTTATCCATGCGAGTTGCCCCTCACCCTCTCCCCGCAGGCGGGGAGAGGGGACGACAGAGATTGCCGCTTCGTCCTTCTCCCCGTCACGGCGGGGAGAAGGTGCCCGGCAGGGCGGATGAGGGGCATTGATCGCATGGGCATTGACGTCCTCAGCCCTCGATGGCCTGCTTCTGCATGCCGACCAGTTCGGCAATGCCGTTCTTGGCAAGACCCAGAAGCGTGCCGAATTCTTCTTCCGAGAACGGCTTGCCTTCGGCCGTGCCCTGGATCTCGACGATGCCGCCGGAGCCGGTGATGACGAAATTGGCGTCGGTTTCGGCGGCAGAGTCTTCCAGATAGTCGAGATCGATCACCGGCTGGTTGGCGAAGATGCCGCAGGAAATCGCGGCGATGTGGTCCTTCAGGACCTTTTCCACCTTGATCATGTTGCGCGCTTCCATCCAGGCGAGGCAATCGCGCAGCGCAATCCAGGCGCCGGTGATGGAGGCTGTGCGGGTGCCGCCATCGGCCTGGATGACGTCGCAGTCGATCGAGATCTGGCGCTCGCCGAGCGCCTGCAGATCGACCACAGCGCGCAGCGAACGGCCGATGAGGCGCTGGATTTCCTGGGTGCGGCCGCTCTGCTTGCCGGACGCGGCCTCGCGCTTCATGCGCTCGCCGGTGGCGCGCGGCAGCATGCCGTATTCGGCGGTGACCCAGCCCTTGCCGCTGTTGCGCAGCCATGGCGGCGTCTTTTCTTCCAGGCTTGCCGTGACCAGCACATGCGTGTCGCCAAACTTCACCAGGCAGGATCCTTCTGCATGTTTGGAAACATTGCGCTCGAAGGAAACCTTGCGCATCTGGTCGGTTTTTCTGCCGGAAGGCCGCATCATGAACTCCTGTGATGTTTGTCAGCCTTCTAACCTATGTTGGCTGGAAGGGAAATCATTTGCGCTAAAAGAGTGGAGGAGCGCCAAAAGGCGCTGTCCGGCGGGCTTTGTGGGAAAATTCCCTTTTGCTATCCGGGCCGGGATCACTATATTTCAATTGACTTCAACAACATGGGTTTTCGCGTTCGAATGGTGCTGGATAAATCTGCAATGCGGGAGAGGCTTTCGGCGCTCGACGAGCGGTCGGGCGAAATCTTCCGTCGCATTGTGGAAAGCTATCTGGAGAGCGGTGAGCCGCTCGGTTCGCGCAGCCTGTCGCGCATCCTGCCGATGTCGCTGTCGCCGGCATCCGTTCGCAACGTCATGAGCGACCTCGAAGACCTCGGCCTGATCTATTCTCCGCATATCAGCGCCGGCCGCCTGCCGACGCAGAATGGTCTGCGCTTCTTTGTCGATGCCTTCATGCAGGTGGGCGATCTGTCACCCGAGGATCGCGCCTCGATCGACCGGCATGTGCGCCGCGCAGACCGGGATCAGCCGGTTGAAACGCTGCTCAACGATGCCAGCCAGATGCTGTCGGGCATGTCGCGCGGGGCAGGGCTGGTCATCACCGCCAAGAACGACCCGGTGCTGCGCCATGTCGAGTTCGTCCGGCTGGCGCCGACCAAGGCGCTGGCGGTCCTCGTCGGCGAGCACGACCAAGTGGAAAACCGCATCATCGAGCTTCCGGCCGGTGTCACCAGTTCGCAGCTGACGGAAGCCGCCAATTTTTTGAATGCCCATCTCGCTGGACAAACGTTGCCCGAAGTGCGCAGCCAGCTCCAAAAGGTCAAGGAGACCGTCCGGCGCGAACTCGATACGCTGAGCCAGGATCTGGTCGAGCGCGGCCTTGCCATCTGGTCCGGCAGCGAGGCGGACGACAAGCCGACGCAGCTGATCGTGCGCGGCCGCGCCAATCTGCTGGAAGGACTGGCCGGGGCCGAGGATGTTGACCGGCTGCGCATGCTGTTTGACGATCTGGAAAAGAAGGACAGCCTGATCGAAATCCTCAATCTGGCCGAAAGCGGGCCGGGCGTACGAATCTTCATCGGATCGGAAAACAAGTTGTTCTCGCTGTCCGGCTCGTCGCTGATCGTCGCACCCTACAAGGATGGCGACGACAAGATCGTCGGCGCTGTCGGGGTCATCGGTCCGACCCGGCTGAATTATTCGCGCATCGTGCCGATGGTGGACTATACTGCGCAATTGATGTCGCGTTTGTCGCGGTAACTGGCCGGGAAGCGGCCGGTTTTTCCCGCGGCTTTCGATTGTACCCTTGATTTTTCGGCTTCAAAGCTCGATATCGACATCAAATCCTAGACATGTTGACATTCCGGAGACCGTCATGACCGACGATATGAACAAACACGGTGCTGAAGCCAACGCGGACGAAGCAGCTGCGGCTTACGCTGACGCTGCCGATGAGCAGGTCGATACCGCCGTTTCCGAGCCGGATCCCTTGGAGCTTGCCAAGGCGGAAGCCGCCGACATGCGCGACCGCTACCTGCGTCTTGCCGCTGAAATGGACAACCTGCGCCGCCGCACCGCCCGCGACGTCAAGGATGCCAAGTCCTACTCCGTCGCCGGCTTTGCCCGCGACATGCTGGCCGTCTCCGACAACCTGCGCCGTGCGCTCGATGCCATTCCGGCGGAAGCCCGCGAAGCCGGCGATGTTGGCTTCAACGCGCTGATCGAAGGTGTCGAGATGACCGAGCGCGCCATGCTCTCGGCGCTCGAACGTCACGGCGTGCAGAAGCTGGAGCCGGTCGGCCAGAAGTTCGACCCGAACTTCCATCAGGCGATGTTCGAAATCCCGAATGCGGAGGTTCCGAACAACACCGTCGTGCAGGTCGTTCAGGCCGGCTACACCATCGGCGAACGCGTCCTGCGCCCCGCCATGGTCGGTGTCGCCAAGGGCGGCCCGAAGGTCGTTGCGGTTGAAGAAACCCCGGCGGTTTGACTATTTACCCTCCCCTTGAGGGGGAGGGTCGGCGCGTAGTGCCGGGGTGGGGTGATCTTCGTGCGCCCCTGACCGTCACCCCCACCCGCAGCTTCGCTGCGACCTCCCCCCTCAAGGGGGAGGTAAAACTCACCCAAACAACTGCTTCAGATGATCGTTCAAGAACCGACCTTCGGGATCGAGCTTGCTGCGCAGCGCCCGGAAATCCCCGGCGCGTGGATAAAGCGCTGTCACATCCTCGCTCCCCAGGAAATGCAGCTTGCCCCAGTGCGGGCGTGAGCCGAACTGGCGCAGGATACCGTCGACGTCCTTCAGATAGTTCCAGTAGTCCGTACCCGGCTGGCCCGAGACGGAAAGGGTGATCGAATCCTGCTCGAAGAACGGGCTGATCCAGCCGCCGTCGCCGGCGGTGAAGCGGTATTCGATCGGGTAGATGCAGGTCGGGTGTTTCTCCAGCATCAGCTTGCGCACTTCGGTGCAGGCCTGCTTGCCGTATTGGACCGGCACGGCATATTCCAGTTCGTGGAAATTCGGCACATATTCGATCGGGTAGATTTCCGAGGAATAGGCAATCTTCTCGAACGCGCTCTCCATCGGCGGCTGATCGGTAATGTCGATGGTCTTCATCTCGCAGACGTCGGAAAGGCTTGTGGTGGTCGAGACGGAGGATGTGTCCGGCAGGCAGTAGCAGTGGCGGCTTTCCGGCACCGGGCACCAGAAGAAGCCGAAATGCCGGTGGTTGGCGGCCAGATCGTCATGTTGCTCCATGCATTCGTCGAAGCTGCAGCGCCACAGCCTCTCATGCAGATTGTAGCTGTCCATCACCTGCAGGGTGATTTCGGAGATGACGCCGAGCATGCCGATGGAAACGCGGGCGGCGTTCAGCATGTCCGGTTCGCTGTCGTCGATGGCGAGAATGCTGCCATCCGGCTGCACCAGCCGCATGCCGACGATCTGCGAGGCCATGTTACCGAGCTTGACGCCGGTGCCGTGCGTGCCGGTGGTGAGCGCGCCTGCCAGCGCCTGACTATCGATGTCGCCCTGGTTGATCATCGAAAGGCCGCTGCGCTTCAAGGCCTTGCCGAGCGTGTTGATCGTCGTGCCGGCATGGACGGAGACCCGCTTGCGCGCCGTATCGATGTTGGTGATGCCCTGCAGGCCCGACAGCGTCAGGTGCAGCCCGCTGGTCAGCGCCACCGGCGTGAACGAGTGGCCTGAACCGGCGCAACGCACGTTCAACCCGTTCGAGGTTGCCTCGCGCACCATATCCGCCAGAGCCGCCTCGCTGTCCGGCGCGCCCCGGTGCCGAACTATGCACGATTGGTTGCCGACCCAGTTGCGCCAGTGACCGCCTGCTTCCATCATGGTCCCGTTCTCCCCTTTGTTCTTCACATCGCCGTAAAACAATTGTCGACGAACAGATGCGTGCCGTTGACGAAGCTGGATTCATCGCTCGCCAGGAACAGCGCGGCCTGCGCCACCTCCATCGGATCGCACATCCGGCCTTGGCTTGCCGCGATCGCCGCATCGGAAACATCGACGCCATATTTGGCAAGGCCGACCAGTTCGCGCTTGCCGTGGTCGGTGGCGATGAAGCCGGGGCAGACGGCGTTGGAGCGGATGCCGCGGTCGCGGAATTCGACGGCAATGGCGCGGGCGAACATGTGGCAGGCGCCCTTGGTCGTATCGTAGAGCACCTCCATCGGCGTCGCAGCAACGGCCGAGATCGAGGAGGTCGAGACGATGCTGCCGCCACCGGCAGCCAGCATGCCCGGCAGCACGGCCTTGGTCATCAGGAACATCGAGCGCACATTGACGGCCATCAGCCGGTCCCACTCGTCTTCTTCCGTTTCCAGAAACGGCCCGACGGCCAGAATGCCGGCATGATTGAAAAGAACGGTGATCGCGCCGAACGTATCTTCCACGGCCTTCACGGCGGTTTTCACCTCTAAGGAAACCGAGACATCCGCCGGTGCGAAGAATGCCTGTCCACCTTCGGCGCGGATCTGGGCGGCGACCTCTTCACCCTTGCTGCGCGGAAGATCGACGATGCCGACGCGGGCGCCTTCGCGGGCAAAGAGCTGTGAGGCGGCAAGGCCGCATCCTCCGGCCCCTCCGCTGATCAATGCGGTCTTTCCGGAAAGTCTGCCTGCCATCGCCGTTCTCCTCGTGCTTTTGCCTTTTCAAGGATTATTGTTGACGCGGTGGGGGCTGTCGATATCCCATAAGGGATAGATCGCCAGAAGAAATGAAAGTCCTGCCTTTTGTCGCCAGAGGAATCCCGCCAGATCGCCGCGCTGATAGATGGTCTCTCGACGCCCGCGTTCGGCGAGGCGCTCGATGCGATGCTGCGCCGGGCTGCGGCGTTCGATCTGTCCGGCGTCTTCGTCTTTCCCTATGATGCACGGCCGCTGCTTTTGCATGATGGCTACACCCGGCATGTGGCACCGCAGGCCTGGGCAGCCTATCTCGGCGGCGCCTATCTGCTCGATCCCTTTTATGTCGCCTGCAACAACCGGCATCCGCCCGGGCTGTGGCGGATGCGGGATCTGGCGCCGGATGATTTCTTCGACACGCAGTTCAGTACGTCACGCGAGGTTCACCCGTGTGTTTCGACGCAATCTGGATCGCTGGTCGAGGAAGTCGGATTTCTCGTGCCATTGGAGGGCGGCATCACGGCCACCTATTCGCTGATGCGGGTGAAAGGTCATCTGGGCTTCAGCGATACGGAGCTGGACAACCTGCGCGCCTATGAACCCATCGTCCAGGCGGCGATCCGTGCAATCTGGAAGCGTGAGGCAGGAAGGCCGGCGCTTGCGCAGGCCGGGCGCGATGACCTGATGGAGGAGGCGTTCGGCAGGCTCTGCGCGGAGCGGTTGACGCTGCAGCAGCGCAACATCGTGCGGCTTATCCTGCGTGGGCACAGCAATGCGTCGATCGGGGAGAGCATCGGCATTTCGGAAGGCACGGTACGCATCCACCGCAAGAACATCTACAAGCGCCTGGCCATTTCCAGCCAGGCGGAGCTGTTCCGCATTTTCATCGATCACCTCAATCAGCACAAACTGTATTGAGGGGGCCTTGTCAGGCCGCGTTGGAGGCCTGGTCGTCGCTGAGGAAGGCGTAGATGGCGGACGCGGAATCCGTCGCGCGCAGCCGGGCGACCATTTCCGGGTCGCGCAACACGCGCGCAATCCGCGACAATGCCTTCAAGTGGTCGGCACCGGCACCTTCGGGCGCGAGTAGCAGGAACACCAGATCGACAGGCTGGTCGTCCAGCGCTTCGAAATCGACCGGCGATTCCAGACGCGCAAAAATACCGACGATCGACGATAGATGGCCAAGCTTGCCGTGCGGTATGGCAATGCCATTGCCGACACCGGTCGAGCCCAGTCGTTCGCGCTGAAGGATAACGTCGAAAATTTCACGTTCGGGTAGATCAGTGATCTTGGATGCTTTTGCCGCCAATTCCTGAAGCAACTGCTTCTTCGAATTGGCCTTCATGGCCGGAAGTATCGCATTCTGCTGCAGCAAGCCTGCCAATGCCATTCTTTTGTCCTCGTTCGCAGGTAGGAACCGCATCGCCCGGCAAAATGCCGGACGGCGGCTCCATCCATCTTTCTCTCGGCGCTTTACTGGCGGACCGTCAACGGTCTTCCCTGCGTAAACCACCAGAAAAAAGCAGATCGTCCCGAGCCGGCTGACCGGCCCCGGACGTTATCCACTTAGCTCTTTATATTGGCTGCGTCGATCCAGCCAATGTTTCCATCGTTGCGTCGATAGACGATATTCAACTGTTCATTGCCAGGACTACGGAACATCAGAACGGGATCGTCCGTCATGTCGAGCGCCATGACGGCGTTTGCGACAGACATCGTCTTCAGTTGTTTTGAACTCTCCGCAACGATCGTCGGTGCATAATTGTCCGGAAGATCATCGTCTTCGTCGGGCACCGAATCCATCACGGTGTAGGCTACTTCAGCAAATCCAGCATGGCCGTTGCCATTGTGGTGGTCCTTGAGCTTCCGCTTGTACCGGCGGATGCGCTTGGCAATCCGTTCCGACGCCGCGTCAAACGCAGCTTGCGGATCGTTCGCTTCGCCACTTGCCTGCAAGGCCGCACCAGAATCGAGGTGAATCTTGCAGTCTGCGCTGAAACGGGATCCAGACTTTTCCACAGTGACCTGGCTTGAATATCCTCCGTCAAAATATTTGGTTACGGCTTGTTCTATCTGGTCTTCGATCCGCAGACGAAACGTTTCGCCGATTTCCATATGTTTACCGGATACACGCACACTCATGGAGTTTCCTCTCTTTTCGTGATTTGCGCAGCCAGTCTATTCCAACCGCATCCGTCATCCAAGCACTTCACGCGCGCAAAAGAAAATTGCGTCAGAGCGGCCTGGATGTGGAGGGATATGCTTGAGGCAGGCGCTGTGCCATACCCATTGCGGCCGCCTCATACTACCGGTTGTTGCAGGAGTCAACGAAACAGTTGAGAAAACCGGAATCTGGACCTGAAAGCCCGCTGGTTTCTGGGATATCGGGGATAAATGCTGCATTTCGCCCCGGTTGTGGCCGCGCGCATCACGCGCTCAGGCGGACACCTTGGCGATCGCTTTTTTCTCTCTGCGGCGCTGAACGGAGGAGGCGATGTTCATCGCTTCGCGGTACTTCGCCACAGTCCTGCGGGCGATATCGACGCCCCCCTTTTTCAGGAGATCGACGATATCGTCATCGGAAAGAACCGCGTCCGGGCTTTCCAGCACGATCATGTTGCGGATGCGGTGACGCACGGATTCCGCCGAGTGGCCGTCGCCGCCTTCCGCCGATCCGATCGAAACGGTGAAGAAATATTTGAGTTCGAACAGCCCGCGCGGCGTCAGCATATATTTGTTCGAGGTCACGCGGCTGACGGTCGATTCATGCATCTTGATGGCATCGGCGACGGTCTTGAGGTTCAGCGGCCGCAGATGATCGACTCCGTTGATCAGGAAGGCATCCTGCTGGCGCACGATCTCGGCCGCCACCTTCATGATCGTCTTGGCGCGCTGGTCGAGGCTGCGGGTCAGCCAGTTGGCGGTTTGCAGGCATTCGGTCAGGAAGGCATGGTCGGCGCTGTTCTTCGGCGCGTGACGCGAGACCGTCGCGTAATAGGTCTGGTTGACCAGAACGCGCGGCAGCGTGTCGGGATTGAGCTCTACCGCCCAGCTGCCGTCCTGCGCCGGGCGCACGACGATATCCGGCATGATCGCTTCCGAAGGGCTTGCCTCGAAGCCGGTGCCGGGCTTGGGGTCGAGCTTGCGGATTTCGGCGAGCATGTCGATGAGATCTTCCTCATCCACACCGCAGATCCGCTTCAGGCTGGCGAAATCACGCCGCGCAAGCAGTTCCAGATTATCGAGCAATGAGGCCATGGCCGGGTCGAGCCGGTTGCGTGCCTTGAGCTGGATCGCCAGACATTCGCTGAGCGTGCGGGCAAAGACGCCCGGCGGGTCCAGTTGCTGCAAGCTGTCGAGCACCCGCGCAACATCAGCTGCCGCACAGCCAAGACGTTCGGCCATCTCCGTGATATCGGCGTGCAGGTAGCCGGCTTCGTCAAGCTGATCGATCAGGTGCTGGGCGATCAGCAAGTCGGCGGCGCCATGCACGCTGAAGGGAACCTGCTCGTTGAGGAAATCGCGCAAGGTCACGCGGTTGGCGACGAAATCATCGAGGTCGTAACCGTCGCTGCTCTCACCTTCGCCGCCGCCAGGCATGGACTTCCACTGGCTGAGCAGTTCCGGCGCATCGGCACGCTGCGGCGCGGTGTCGTCGGGAAAGACATTTTCGAAATTGGCGTCGAGCTGTTCGCTCATCCGTTCGCCGGTCGCCGACGTCGTGCTGTCGTAGACATCGCCCAGCGGATCGAATGCTGCACCCTCGGCATTGTCCCGGTCGCTGCGTTCGTCCTGGGTGATATGCAGGTCGTCCTTGCCGTGCCGGTCCGGACCGGCGGGCGCGTCGTCATTGGCTGCGAATTCCAGGAGGGGGTTTTTCTCGACCTCCAGCTCGATGAACTGGTTGAGTTCGAAATGCGTCATCTGCAGCAGCTGAATGGACTGCATCAGTTGCGGCGTCATGGCCAGGGTCTGGCTTTGACGCAGGAAGAGGCTGGCTGAAAGTGCCATTTTGACGCAAAACTCCCCTTGATGATCGGAACCGGCTCTCATCTTTTGAAGGGGTGAAGATGCCAGCTCGTCAACTGGCCCAAAAATTGCTTATTAATGGGGTTTGGTCAAGCCGCACCTGGAAATAAGGTGAATGGCGAAGGCGACGGGGGATTTTTTATACAAAAAGGCTCTAAAATAGCCGAAACGGGCTGGTAGGGCCCGCTTTTGCGCCCCGGCCGATTTTAGCCGAACTCACAGGCATCCCTTGACGTGGTAAGAATGTTGCGCCGCAGCATGTCTTCCCGCATAGAAATTGCGTAAATCCGGCGGCCGGTCAAGAGGCCTGTCCCAAAAGCGGCAGGTTTTTGCCCGCCGCCGCTGTCGCCGTTTACCACATCGCTCGACGTGTTGCTGTCAAAGGCTGAAATTATCGCCGAGATAGAGGCGCCGGACGTCGGGGTTGGTGACGATGTCGTTGGCGCGCCCATGTGTCAGGACTTCGCCGGCATGGATGATATAGGCGCGGTCGATCAGGCCGAGTGTTTCGCGCACATTGTGGTCCGTGATCAGCACGCCGATGCCGCGCGACGTCAGGTGCCGGACCAGCGCCTGAATGTCGGCCACCGAAATCGGATCGACACCGGCGAAGGGTTCGTCGAGCAGCATGAAGGTGGGGTCGGTTGCCAGCGCCCGGGCAATTTCCAGGCGCCGCCGTTCGCCGCCAGACAGCGCGACAGCCGGCGATTTGCGCAAGTGGGAAATGTTGAACTCGCCGAGCAGTTCGTTGAGCTTGCTTTCGCGCCGTTCGCTGTTCTTGTCGTGAACCTCGAGAACGGCTCGAATATTCTCTTCCACCGTGAGACCGCGAAAGATCGAGGCTTCCTGCGGCAGATAGCCGACGCCGAGGCGGGCGCGGCGATACATCGGCATCGACGTGACGTCGTTGCCGTTGATCTCGATCGAGCCCTCATCGACCGGCACCAGGCCTGTGATCATGTAAAAACAGGTCGTTTTACCGGCGCCATTCGGACCAAGCAGGCCGACGGCCTCGCCACGGCGCACCACCAGCGACACCCCATTGACGACGCGGCGCCCGCGATAGGCCTTGGTCAGCCCGCGTGCGATCAGCGTGCCTTCATAACGCGCCTTGTCGACGACGCGGGCGGGCGCCGCGGCGTCGGGCTTGCCCGCCCGTTTGCGTTTGTGAAGAAAGGGAATGTTCACGAGGGCGTCTGCATCAGTTCGTTTTCTGGGATTTCGGGTCGAGCTGAATCTGGACGCGGCCGCCGCAGGCTTGCAGCTGGGCTTCGCCGGTGTCCATCTGGACGTTCAGCTGACAACCGCTGAAGACATTCTTGCCTTCAGACAGGACGACCTGCTTGCCCTTCAGAACCAGTGTCTGTGCCGTCATGTTGAATTCGCCGGTATCGGCTGTCGCCTGCTGGGTTCCCGATTGCAGGAAAACCTTCTGGGTCACTTCGATGCGATCGATCTCGGCATTGCCGCCGGAAATCGAGCCGCCGCCCTTCTTGTAGAAAACCACCATATTGCCGGCCTGCAGCGTCGTCGTTCCCTGAACAACCTTCACATTGCCAGTGAACATGGCCTTGCTTTCCGCATCCTTGATTTCCAGCTTGTCGCTTTCGATCTGGATCGGCTCGTCGTTGGACAGCTGCATGCCCTTCATCTTGCTCGTCGTCGCCTGGGCGGCGGCAGGAGAAACGGAGGCGCTGGCGAAAAGGCTCAAGAAAATGAATGTTCCGGCAAGCCGAAAGGAAAAGGCTGAAGTGGCCGACATATGTGCCCCGGTTTTCTAGTTGGCGGTTTTACGGATGGCTTTGGGATCGACGACGACCTTCACCATGCCCTCAAATGTAACAATGCGTCCCTTATCCGTCATTCTCAGCGACTGTGCAACAATGGAACCGCCGTTCATGCTGATTGCAATCGGCTTCTTGGTTTCCATCTCTCCCTTGTTGATATCGAGATAGGCTGCCTCGAAATCGGCGACCACGCCATTGTTCATGGAAATGCTGAAGGGCGCGTTCATATCCAGCGTGTTGCCGCCGCGGTCATAGATGCCGCTGGCGGCCTCGACGGTGGCGATAAGGCTGTCATTGACCGGCATCTCCGCATGGATGGTCTCCAGGGTAATGAGGTTCGGATTGGCAATGTCCTGAAGCGCGCGCACGGCCTTCATCGAATAGCTGATGTCCTGCTTGTTGCGCCCGGAAATGGCTGGATTCTGCATGACGATCTTGCCGTTCTCGATTGTCGCGTTTTCAACCTGCAGGTTTTCCGGCAGGAAGGCCCTCACCACGGAAACCGCCACGAAGACGGCGCCGATCAAAATGGCGGCGAGGGGCAGGACGATTTTCAGCCGCTTGACCCGGCGCGAATGGCGCGCCGCGACCGAGTAGGCGTCGGCGAGGATCGGCCCCGAATGCGGCAAGGCGCCGGAAAACTGCACTTCATTCAGCATGAAATAGACCTGTCGTTCAAGAACATCGCGGCGCAAAGGCGCGTGCGCCGTGCGTACCAAGCGATGTGAGTGACCGCGAATATGGAGATTTTTTTGTTCCACGACAATGGAGGCGCGAATTTTGTTCAAACCGGGTTACAACATCACCGCGCTGCGGCTATTGAATTGTGCGTTTCGTTCAAGGGGCGATAGGTCCCTATGTCCTTGAAGAGGAGGAAAGATCATGGATCAGCTTGCCATCGCCGACCGGCGTCAGCTTCGGCGGAAACTTGGCTTCTGGCGGCTCGTGTCCATCGCTCTCGTGCTGCTTGCGGGTGTTGGCGTCTACCTTTATTCGGGTGCAGGCCGGATGGGCGGGTTCAGTCAGCCGCATATCGCCCGCGTCACCGTTTCCGGCATCATCCAGGATGATCGCGAACTGCTGGAGCGGCTGAACACCATTGCCGAGACCGATGCGGTCAAGGCGCTGGTCGTCACCATCTCCTCACCCGGCGGCACCACCTATGGCGGCGAAGTGGTGTTCAAGGCCATTCGCAAGGTCGCTGCCAAGAAGCCGGTCGTCTCCGATGTGCGCACCCTGGCGGCCTCGGCCGGCTATATGATTGCGCTTGCCGGCGACCGCATCGTGGCCGGGGATAGCTCGATCACCGGCTCCATCGGCGTCATCTTCCAATATCCGCAGTTCAAGGACCTGATGGACAAGATCGGCGTGTCGCTGGAGGAAATCAAATCCGCACCATTGAAGGCAGAGCCGTCGCCTTTTCATCCGCCCAGCGAGGAGGCCAAGGCGGTGATCCGGGCGATGATCGACGACAGCTTCAACTGGTTCGTCGATCTGGTTGCCGACCGCCGGAAAATGCCGCGCGACGAGGCGCTCAAGCTTGCCGACGGCCGCATCTTTACCGGCCGTCAGGCGCTGAAGCTCAAGCTGATCGACGAACTTGGCGGCGATGACGAAATCCGGGCCTATCTTGATGGCCGCAAGGTCGGCAAGCAGCTCGATGTTGTCGAGTGGAAAGCCCCCAGCACATCCTTGCCGTTCGGGCTCGGATCGGTCGCCGCCGTGTGGCTCAAATCCTTGGGATATGAGGCTTTTCCGTCTCTTGGCGGCCTCGAAAAATTGGGTCGCGAGAAGTTGTTTCTTGACGGTCTGGTTTCCGTTTGGCAGGTTGGCGGCGACTGAAAATACGCGATGGCCTTTTGGATGCCGTTTTTGGAGGCTTGAAAACGGCATGGCCGTCCGCTGAAGAGGTGGACAAGGCCGTCCGATGGGCTTAACGCTTTAAGATCACATGCAAATTCACAACAGGGGGCGACAGTGATCAAGTCAGAACTGGTGCAGATTGTTGCGGCACGCAACCCGCATCTCTATCACCGTGACGTCGAAAATATCGTCAATGCGGTTCTCGATGAGATCACCGATGCCCTGGCGGGCGGAAACCGGGTCGAACTTCGTGGTTTCGGCGCGTTTTCGGTGAAAAACCGGCCTTCGCGCTCCGGCCGCAATCCGCGAACCGGCGACAGCGTGTTCGTCGAGGAAAAATGGGTTCCCTTCTTCAAGACCGGCAAGGAATTGCGCGAGCGCCTTAATCCTGGCGCCGATGACGAAGATGATGAATGAGGCGTCCGCCCGGTTCTGGTAGCGCCGGGCAGGCGGCATGACGGAGACACGGAATGATGATGAAGAAGCTGTTGAATATCGTGGTGCTGGTTCCGGTCGCCATCATTCTGATCGTCCTGTCGGTCGCCAACCGGCAGACAGTGACGCTGGCCCTCAATCCGTTCAATCCCGCCGACAGCGTCCTGTCGGCGTCCGCACCATTCTTCGTCTTCCTGTTTCTCGCGGTGATCTTCGGCATGATCGTCGGCTCGCTCACCACGTGGTTCACGCAGGGCAAATACCGCAAGCGGGCGCGCAACGAGGCGCATGAGGCGGTGAAATGGCATGCGGAAGCCGAAAAACACCGCACCCGCGCCGAAACCATCGCCTCGCAGACGCTGCTTCCGGCGTCCTCCAAATCGTAAGGGTCAGGTTTTGGCTGCAGCCTGTGCGCTGACGGCCGCATTGAAGTCGGCGAAGAACTGCTGGGCGAGCTTCTTGGCGCTGGAGCCCACCAGCCGCGAACCGAGCTGCGCCAGCTTGCCGCCGATCTCGGCTTTGGCTTCATAGACCAAAATGGTCTCGTCGCCATCCTCCGTCAAAACGACATCCGCACCGCCCTTGGCAAAACCGGCAATGCCGCCCTTGCCTTCGCCGGAAATCGTGTAGCTCTCGGGCGCGGTGATGTTCGACAGCACGACGTCGCCGGAAAAGGCCGCCGAAACCGGGCCGATCTTGATCTTGACGCTGGCGGAGAGTTCGGTCGGCGATGTCAGCTCCAGCGACTGACAGCCGGGAATACACTGCCTGAGAATTTCGGGATCGTTCAACGCCGCCCAGACGATATCGCGGCGGGCAGCAATGCGTTCTTCGCCCTGCATCTCCATGATGATCCTCCCTGATCGTATCCGCCCAAATGTATCGCAGATCGGAAACAGCTTTGCCAAGAGAAAGAGCGGTGCTATTTGCAGCCTTTGAACCATAGCAGCTGACGGACGAAACGGCGTGAAAGATAAAGATAGACGGCCAAAGGGCAAAGCCGCACCGGCAACGTCGTCGCGCGGCGTGCAGGGCCGCGCCGTACAGGCACCGGTCAGCCGGACGCAGCACTCCAAGCCCCAAGTGCCACGAAACGCCGAAAGCCGCTCCGGCGCCAAAGCCGCCGCGGAAAAGACGCCGCCGAAGGCAGCCGTGTCCGAGGCTCCGCCGCGCGCCGAGGTGCGTATCCGCACCGGCGCAAAGCCGGACGAGCGCATCCCGATCATTCTCGAAACCAAGGGTGCGCGCGACTATCACCTGATCGACAGCGGCGACGGCCTGAAGCTCGAGCAATATGGTCCTTACCGGATCGTCCGCCCGGAAGCGCAGGCGCTGTGGCCGAAGACACTGCCCTCTCATGTCTGGGACAATGCCGATTCGATTTTCACCGGCGATACCGACGAAGACGGCATGGGGCGCTGGCGCTTCCCGCGGCAGGCTCTCGGCGAGACCTGGCCGATGCAGATACTCGATGCCGAATTTTATGGCCGCTTCACCGCCTTTCGCCATGTCGGCGTCTTTCCGGAGCAGCTGGCCCACTGGAGCTGGATGAAGGAACAGATCGAGACGGCGGGCCGGCCGCTGAAGGTGCTGAACCTGTTCGGCTATACCGGTGTCGCCTCGCTGATCGCCGCAAAGGCAGGCGCCGAGGTCACCCATGTCGATGCCTCCAAGAAGGCGATCGGCTGGGCACGCGAAAACCAGGCGCTCGGCCGCGCCGACCATCTGCCGATCCGCTGGATCTGCGAGGATGCGATGAAGTTCATCCAGCGCGAGGAGCGTCGCGGCAGCCGCTACGACATCATCCTCACCGATCCGCCGAAATTCGGCCGCGGCCCCAATGGCGAGGTCTGGCAGCTTTTCGATCATCTTGCCCTAATGCTGGACATCTGCCGCGAAATCCTGTCGCCGGATGCCAAGGGGCTGGTCCTGACCGCCTATTCGATCCGCGCAAGCTTCTATTCCATCCACGAGCTGATGCGCGAGACGATGCGCGGACGTGGCGGCGCGGTGGAATCGGGCGAACTGATCCTGCGCGAAGGCGGTCTTGACGGCAACGAGCCGGGCCGCGCGCTTTCCACCTCCCTCTTTTCCCGCTGGGTGCCGAAATGAACGACTACAATCAGGGACCCCGGCGCGTCGGTCAGGTGAAGGAAGTCACCAGCCTTGCCAATCCGATCATCAAGGATATCAAGGCACTCGCCAACAAGAAGGAGCGTGACGAAACCCGTTCCTTCATCGCCGAAGGCCTGAAACTGGTCATCGATGCGCTGGATCTCGGCTGGACGATCAAGACGCTGGTCTATGCCAAGGCCGCCAAGGGCAAGGCGCAGGTCGAGCAGGTCGCGCTGAAGACGGTCGCCACCGGCGGGCTGGTGCTTGAAGTCAGCGAGAAGGTGCTCTCCGCCATCACCCGCCGCGACAATCCGCAAATGGTCGTCGGCGTCTTCGAACAGCGCTACGCCACTCTGCGCGACATGAAGCCCGCGCTGGGCGAGACATACGTTGCGCTCGATCGTGTGCGCGACCCCGGCAACCTCGGCACCATCATCCGCACAGCCGATGCGGCAGGCGCCTCCGGCGTCATCCTTGTCGGCGAGACCACGGATCCGTTTTCGCTGGAAACCGTACGGGCCACCATGGGCTCGGTGTTCGCCATGCCTCTCATGCGCGCCACCGTGGCCGAGTTCGTCAAATGGCAAAAGGCCGCTGACGTGCAACTCGTAGCCACCCATCTTGCCGGTGCCGTCGATTACCGCACGATCGATTACCGCAAGAAACCGGTCGTTCTCCTGATGGGCAATGAGCAGGCGGGCCTCCCCGAGGAGCTTGCCCGGGAAGCAACGGCGCTCGCTCGCATTCCGCAGCAGGGCCGCGCCGATTCCCTCAATCTGGCCATCGCCACGGGCATCATGCTGTTTGAAACGCGCCGCCATCTGCTGACACTGGACGACAGGACATAATGGAAAAGACAGCTCTTCTTTCGCGCCCGCTGCCGGTCGCGGTTCTGATCGTTGTCGCCGTTCTGCTCGATCAGGCGATCAAGGCCGCCGTCGAGCTTTGGCTGCCCTATGGAGAAAGCGTCGCCGTTTTGCCGTTCCTGGCCCTGCACCGTGTCTACAATTACGGTGTCGCCTTCTCGCTTTTTTCAGGCGTCGAGCGCTGGGCTATCATCGGTCTGCGAATTGTCGTCGTGGCCTTCGTCATCTGGCTCTGGCGCAAGGCGCCGGCGGACCGCGTCCTCACCCACCTCGGCTACGCGCTGATCATTGCTGGCGCTATCGGCAATATCATCGATGGCGTGGTCTTCGGCTATGTCATCGATTACGTGCTGTTTCATCTGCCGGCCTGGTCTTTTGCGGTCTTCAACCTCGCCGACAGTTTCATCACCATCGGCGCCGGTTTGATCATCCTCGATGAGCTCCTGCATATGAAAAAGCGCGACACCTAAAATTTTACAGACCGGCTGAAGCCAATCAAAACGCTTGCCATGCTATGGCAGGCGTCATGAGCGAGCTGTCAAATCTTAGAAAACGGATTGCAACCGAGTTCGGCGCCCCGGGCCGCAAGCTGGGCCAGACCCGCGCGCCGGCATCAGTGCCGGACGAGGAACCTCATCCGCTGGAACCTGACAGCAGCGTCGATACGGCGCCGGAGCGATATCCGGCATTGAAACCTGCGCTCGCAGGGGCAGGGCTGCTGTGCTCCGCCGCCATCCTCGGCACGGGTATCGATGCAGGCTTTTATCTTCTGTCCGCAGGGCTTGCCGCCGCCGGGGTCACAGGTGCCGGGCTGCTGCTGAGAGACTGGTATCGCGGCTCCTCTCTGCCCCCTGCAACACACGGGCATGTCCGCGAGGAAAAGGCGAACGACAAAAGATGGGAACGCAGCGAAACGTCGCAGCTTCTCTCGACCATTCACGATGCGCTTGGCGACATTGCCATCATGCGCACGCCTGATGGCAAGATCGCACAAGCCAATTCCGTCTTCTGCCGCCTGACCGGATGGTTGAAACCGGAGGGCATGACCTGCGAGGCGCTGGGGATCGAATTCGAGCCCGCATCCGGCCCCAATCACTACCGCGTCCGGATCGTCAGCGGCACCGGCACAAAGATATTCGACTGGCACGATGTGATCGCCCGCGAGCCCGGCAATGGCGCCTTCATGCTGCACAGCATTGCGCGCGATGTCACGGAGGAAACCCGGATCGCACGGGAGAGCGAGGACGCCCGCCGGCGCGCCGAACATGCCAGCCAGGCAAAATCCCGGTTGCTGGCGACGGTCAGCCACGAAATCCGCACACCGCTCTCCGGCATTCTGGGCATGAGCCATCTGATCAGCCAGACCCGGCTCACCAGCGAACAAAAAAACTACCTGGCCGGTATGCGCCAGTCTGGCCACGCGCTGGTTCAACTGGTCGATGATCTGCTGGACTTCTCCTCGATCGAGGCCGGGCGGTTTCAGCTCCGCCCGACCCCGGAACCCTTGCGCGAAACGATCGAGAGTGTCGTCGAGATGCTGTCGCACCGCGCCCATGAAAAAGGCATCGAGATCGGCGCTACCGTGACTGCGGATGTGCCCGGTCTGATGGATTTCGACGCGGCCCGCCTGCGCCAGGTGCTGTTCAATGTCATCGGCAATGCCGTCAAGTTCACCCATACCGGCGGCGTTCTGGTCAGTGCTGCGCTGGAGCATGAGACGGTGGTCATCCGAATTGAAGACACCGGACCCGGCATGAGCGCACAGGAGCAGGCGCGGGTGTTCGACGAGTTCGAGCAGGCCGGCGGCACTGCCCAGCGCAGCGGCGGCACGGGACTGGGCTTGGCAATCTCGCGGCGCATCATGGAGGAACATGGCGGCTCGCTGACGGTTTCAAGCATTCCCGGCAAGGGCAGCACGTTCGAAATCCGTTTTCCGGCCCTCGGTTGCGATCTCGCTGCTGCGGCGCGCGTCAGAAAAGGCGTTCTGGCCGGTTCCCGCGTCCTGGTCATGGCCCCGGCAGGCCCGGCTTCCAGGGCGCTTGCCGCGACGATACGGACGCTCGGCGGCATCTGCACCTGTGCCGGAACGCTGGAAGAAGCGCAGGCCGTTGCCGCGCATGCGCTATCAGCGGCAACGCCGTTGACCGATATCATCGTCGATCACCGGCATGCCGGGCAGCTGCGCCGCCTGCTGGCGCATCTGCCCGGCCTTGAGCGGCAGAAACTGCGCAAGACCTATCTCGTCAATCCGGAGGAACGCAACGGGCGTGCGATCAACCAGATGGATGGTTATCACGCCTGGCTTATCCGCCCCTTGCGGGAAAAATCACTGGTCGAAGTGCTTCGCGGCCGTATGAAGGGAATGGAAGTGCGCGATGCCATCAACGACAACCGCCCTGTGCTTCGCGAGGTTCCCGCCCTGCGCGAAAGGCCGGCCGACGGTGGCGTGCTTCTGGCGGAAGACGATCCGATCAATGCGTTCATGGTGCGCGCCGTTCTTGAGCGGGCAGGCCATGCCGTGCGTGTCGTCGGTGATTTCCAGGCCTTTGCCTATGCGCTGTTCGATGGCCCGGCCGCAGCGCGGATCGCGCCCGAACTGATCATCACCGATCTGAACATGCCCGGTGGCGACGGCCTTTCGATGCTGGAGCGTTTGCGCCAGAACGAGCGCCAATCCGGTGGCCGGTCGGTCCCGGTTATTGTCCTGACATCCGATACGCAGCCTGAAACGCGCCACAGGTTGCTGACGGCCGGAGCAAGCGCCGTCCTGTCCAAACCTGCCGATCCGAGGGTGCTGACGGCGGAGATGGAAAGGCTGCTGAGTCACTGACATTCGGTGGTTTTCTTGCCGTGCCAATGTCACTATCCTGTCGCAGAAACATGGTTTAAGCCGGGCAGGATTAAAGCGGCTAGGGTGACGCGCAATGACAATCGAAACTCTGGATCTGGTTGTGGTGGCTGAGCAGCCGCAGACCCGTGTCCGGGGCGTCAATGCCCCGGCACATGACATACTCGGCCGTATCGGCAGCCTTGAGACGCGCCTTGCGCGCAACGCATCCGAGATCGATGCCGCGCAGGCAATACGCTACAAAGTCTTTGTCGAAGAGATGAAGGCGACAATCCCGCAGGACTGTGACCGCCGCAAGCGCGATGCCGATTCATGGGATCTTGTCTGCGATCATCTTCTGGTGCTCGATACGGCGATCGAGGGCGATCCGGAAGACCAGATCGTCGGAACCTACCGGCTGCTTCGCCAGGATGTCGCCATGCGCACCGGCGGTTTCTATTCGGCGTCCGAATTTTCGGTCGGCGCGCTTCTGGAGCGCCATCCGGACAAGAAATTCATGGAACTCGGCCGCTCCTGCGTCCTGCCGGATTACCGCACCAAACGCACCGTCGAGCTTTTGTGGCAGGGAAACTGGGCCTATGCGCTGAAATATGGCGTCGATGCGATGTTCGGCTGCGGCTCGTTTCCGGGTGTGATTCCTGAAGAACATGCGCTGGCGCTGTCCTTCCTCCATCACAATATGGTCGTGCGCGATGAGTGGGATGTGTCCGCGCGCCCCGAATTGTACCGGACGATGGACCTGATGCCGGTCGAGGCCATCAACATGCGCAAGGCGCTTGCCGCTCTGCCGCCGCTGATCAAGGGTTACATGCGTCTCGGCGCCATGGTCGGCAAGGGCGCGGTGGTCGATCACGCTTTTCGCACCACCGACGTGCTGATCGTTTTGCCGATCACCAATATTTCCGGCCGCTACCTGAACTATTATGGCGCGGACGCCGGCCGTTTCGCGAGCTGAAGCGGCTTCATGCCGTTTGGCATTCTGGAATGCAGTTTACATGCAAGTGAGTGTTTTTAATCGGAATTCCGGTACTGCATAACACGTATTCAGCTGTATTTTGATCAAGATCGGCGTATCGCATGAAACAGCCCGCCCGGATTGTCCGGGCGGGCTGTTTGCGTTTCAAAGGCTGCACTCAGCTATTGGCGTTGTGCGCCGCGAGTGCCGCCATGTTGACGATGTCGGAATCCTTGGCGGACATCGAGACGATCTGGACCGATTTGTCGAGGCCGACGAGCAGCGGGCCGATGACGGTCGAGCCGCCGAGTTCCTGAAGCATCTTTGTCGAGATCGATGCCGAGTGGAACGCCGGCATGACCAGAACGTTGGCCGGGCCTGACAGGCGGCAGAACGGATATTGTTCCATCACCTTGGCGTTCAGTGCCACGTCGGCCGCCATCTCGCCGTCATACTCGAAATCGACCCGGCGCTTGTCGAGGAGCTTGACCGCCTCGCGCACCCGTTCCGAACGTTCGCCGGAAGGATGGCCGAAGGTGGAATACGCAAGCAGCGCGACGCGCGGCACATAACCGAGGCGGCGGGCAAGACCGGCGGCCTCTTCGGCGATATCGGCCAGTTCGTCCGCAGACGGCATATCGTGAACCGCCGTATCGGCAACCAGCACGGTGCGGCCGCGGCAAAGCGCCAGCGACACGCCGATCACCCGGTGCCCGGGCTTCGGATCGATGCAGCGGCGCACGTCCTCAAGCGCTGTCGAATAGTTGCGGGTGATGCCGGTGACCATGCCATCGGCATCGCCGAGCGCCACCATGCAGGCGGCGAAGTGGTTGCGGTCGTTGTTGATCAGGCGCTGCGCATCGCGGAACAGGTAGCCCTTCCGCTGCAGCCGGGCGTAGAGATAGTCCGTATAGGCGCCGGTGCGCTTGGAAAGCCGGGCGTTGACGATCTGGATGCCGGGACGGTCGAGATCGATACCTTCGCGCTCCGCCGTTTCGCGCATCCGGTCCTCGCGGCCGAGAAGCATGGCCGTGCCGAGTTCCTGATTGGCATAGGCAAGCGCCGAGCGCATCATCTGCACCTCTTCGCCTTCGGCAAAGACGATCCGCTTCGGCTGGCGGCGCACGCGCTCATAGATGCGCTGCAGTGTCGAGGCGATCGGGTCGCGGCGGGCAGACAACTGCCGCCCATAGGCGGCGAGATCCGGGATTTGCTTGCGGGCGACGCCGCTCTCCATGGCGGCCCGTGCAACAGCGACCGGAATGGACGAGATCAGGCGCGGATCGAAAGGCACCGGAATGATGTATTGCGGGCCGAAACGCGGCCGGTTGCCCTGATAGGCGGCGGCCACGTCATCCGGGACGTCTTCCTTGGCAAGGTTGGCCAAGGCCTCGGCCGCCGCAATCTTCATGGCTTCGTTGATGGTCGAGGCATGGACGTCAAGCGCGCCGCGGAACATGTAGGGAAAACACAGCACATTGTTGACTTGGTTTGGATAGTCGGACCGGCCGGTGGCCATGATCGCGTCGTCGCGAATGGCAGACACCTCCTCGGGCGTAATTTCCGGATCGGGATTGGCCATCGCGAAGATGATCGGCTTTTCCGCCATGGAGCGGATCATCGCCTCCGAGAAGGCACCCTTTTGCGACAGGCCGAGCACCACGTCTGCGCCATCCATCGCGTCTTCGAGCGTGCGCCGGTCGGTCTTGACCGCATGCGCGGACTTCCACTGGTTCATGCCTTCGGTGCGGCCCTGATAGATCACGCCTTTGGTGTCGCACATGATGATGTTTTCGGGCGCAAAACCCATCGACTTGATGAGTTCGACGCAGGCAATCGCCGCCGCACCTGCGCCATTGCAGACCAGCCGCGTGGTCTTGAGATCGCGGCCTGTCAGCTGCAATGCGTTGATGAGGCCTGCGGTTGCGATGATTGCCGTGCCGTGCTGGTCGTCATGGAAGACGGGGATATCCATGATCTCGCGCAGTTTCTGCTCGATGATGAAGCATTCCGGCGCCTTGATGTCCTCCAGATTGATACCCCCGAAGGAGGGGCCGAGGAAGCGCACACAATTGATGAACTCGTCGGCATCTTCCGTATCGACTTCGAGATCGATCGAATCGACATCGGCGAAGCGCTTGAAGAGCACGGACTTGCCCTCCATCACCGGCTTGGAGGCGAGCGCGCCGAGATTGCCAAGGCCAAGGATGGCGGTGCCATTGGAAATGACGGCCACCATGTTGCCGCGCGTTGTGTAGTCATAGGCTTTGGAAGGATCGGCGGCGATCGCCTTGACCGGCACCGCCACACCCGGCGAATAGGCAAGCGACAGGTCGCGCTGCGTCGCCATCGGCTTGGTCGGCGATATCTCCAGTTTCCCGGGCCGGCCCTGCGAATGGAAATCGAGGGCTTCCTGGTCCGTCACGCTGCTCGCGCTGCGACTGGTCTTGTCATTTCCGGCCATGGGTCCTCCAACCTTTTGTGGGCGACGGCTCTCCACTGCCGCTTTGTTGTTGTCTTCTATAAACGCGCATGGATAGTGTGGCACCACTTTTTTAGGACCAGCATGACTTTTGTGACCGAGCCAATCACCCGCAGCCCAGAGGTTCTCACCGCCGTTCAACTGGCGACGGAGGAAAGCCGCGCCACGGCCACGCCGATGATGGAACAGTTCATCGAGATCAAGGCGAACAACCCGGATTCGTTGCTGTTCTACCGGATGGGCGATTTCTACGAACTGTTCTTCCAGGACGCGGTCGAGGCGTCGCGGGCGCTTGGCATCACGCTGACGAGGCGCGGCCAGCATCTCGGCCAGGATATCCCGATGTGCGGCGTGCCGGTCCATGCGGCCGACGATTATCTGCAGAAGCTGATCGGTCTCGGTTTCCGTGTCGCCGTCTGCGAGCAGGTCGAGGACCCTGCGGAAGCCAAGAAGCGCGGTGGCAAATCAGTGGTGAAGCGCGATGTCGTGCGCCTCGTCACACCGGGCACGATCACCGAGGACAAGCTGCTCTCGCCATCGGAATCGAACTACCTGATGGCACTCGCCCGCATTCGCGGCGGTTCCGAGCCGGCCATCGCGCTGGCGTGGATCGACATTTCCACCGGCGTCTTCCGGTTGGCCGAAACCACGGAAACGCGGCTGCTCGCCGACATCCTGCGCATCGAGCCGCGCGAGCTGATCCTGGCCGATACGGTCTTTCACGATCCGGAGATGCGGCCGGTCCTTGACATTCTCGGCCGCGTCGCCGTTCCGCAGCCGGCGGTGCTGTTCGATAGCGCCACGGCGGAAAACCGCCTTACCCGGTATTACGGCGTCAAGACGCTCGATGGCTTCGGCAGTTTTTCGCGCGCCGAACTTGCTGCCGCCTCGGCTGCGATCTCCTATGTTGAAAAGACCCAGTTTGCCGAGCGCCCGCCGCTCGGTGCGCCGGAGCGGGAAAGTGCGGCTTCGACGCTGTTCATCGACCCGGCCACCCGCACCAATCTCGAACTGGTGAAAACCCAGTCCGGAGACCGCAACGGCACGCTGCTGAAGGCGCTGGATCGCACCGTGACCGGTGGCGGCGCCCGGCTGCTGGCCGAACGGCTGATGTCGCCATTGACCGATCCCGAGCGGATCAACGCCCGGCTCGATTCCATCTCCGCCCTTGCCGACCAGCCATCGTTCTGCAGCGACCTGCGGTCTGCGCTAAAACACGTGCCGGACATGCCGCGCGCTCTGTCGCGCCTGTCGCTTGGCCGTGGCGGTCCGCGCGATCTCGGCAGCATCCTTGCCGGTTGCCAGTCGGCGGTCGAAGTTGCCGGGTTGCTTGGCCGTGGCGATCTCTCGGACGAGCTGGGTACCGCATTGCAAGCGGTTAGCGCGCTGCCGCAGGATATGGTCCAGCAACTGGCTACCATTCTCGGCGACGAACTGCCGCTGTTGAAGCGCGATGGCGGCTTCCTGCGCGATGGCGCGAGCCCCGAGCTTGATGAGATGCGGGCGCTGCGCGACCAGTCCCGCCGGGTGATCGCCGGGCTGCAACTCGATTATGCCGAGGAAACCGGCATCAAGTCACTGAAGATCAAGTACAACAACGTGCTCGGCTATTTCATCGAGGTGACCCAGGGCAATGCCAGTCCGATGACCGATAGCCCGGAGGCCAAGTCCCGCTATATCCATCGCCAGACCATGGCCAATGCCATGCGCTTCACCACGACGGAACTCTCCGATCTCGAAACCAAGATCGCCAACGCCGCTGACCGGGCGCTGACCATCGAACTTGAGGCGTTCGACCGGCTGTCAGCCATGGTTGTGGCGCAAGCGGAGGCGATCAAGGCCGCCGCCCTTGCGCTTGCCGTGGTCGATGTGTCCGCCGGGCTTGCAACGCTGGCCGAGGAGCAGGCCTATTGCCGCCCGCTGGTCGATACGTCGAAGATGTTTGCCATCGACGGCGGCCGCCATCCGGTCGTCGAACAGGCGCTGCGCCGCCAGTCCGGTGCCGCCTTCGTTGCCAATGCCTGCGATCTGTCGCCGCATGACGGCGAGGGCGATGGGGCGATCTGGCTTTTGACCGGTCCCAACATGGGCGGTAAATCGACGTTCCTGCGCCAGAATGCGCTGATCGCCATCATGGCGCAGATGGGCTCCTTCGTGCCCGCAACATCCGCCCATATCGGCATTGTCGACCGGCTGTTTTCCCGTGTCGGCGCGTCCGACGATCTCGCCCGTGGCCGGTCCACCTTCATGGTCGAAATGGTCGAGACGGCAGCCATCCTCAATCAGGCAACGGATCGCTCGCTGGTCATCCTCGACGAAATCGGCCGTGGGACCGCCACCTTCGACGGCCTGTCGATCGCCTGGGCATCCGTCGAACATCTGCATGAGGGCAACCGCTGCCGCGGATTGTTCGCCACGCATTTCCATGAATTGACGGTCCTGTCCGAGAAGCTTGAACGCCTGTCGAACGCCACGATGCGCGTCAAGGAATGGCATGGCGACGTCATCTTCCTGCACGAAGTCGGGCCGGGGGCTGCCGACCGCTCCTACGGCATCCAGGTCGCCCGCCTTGCCGGCCTGCCGTCCTCCGTTGTCGCCCGCGCCAAGGATGTGCTGGCAAAGCTCGAGGATGCCGACCGCAAGAACCCGGCCAGCCAATTGATCGACGACCTGCCGCTGTTCCAGGTGGCCATTCGCCGCGAGGAGCGGGTCAAGGCCGGTCCATCGAAGGTCGAGGAGGCTTTGAAAAGCCTCAATCCGGATGATATGACGCCACGAGAGGCCATGGATGCGCTTTATGCGCTGAAGAAACAGCTTGGCAATTCTTGACCGCTAGACTCTTGTCCATTCTCGGACAAAAGGTCTATAGCGCATGCACTGGAGACGGATGATTTCAGGTCGAATCGGCCTGAAATCTGAATTCGCTCCAGAATCACAAGTAGGGCATGATGTCGTCCGAAAACCGCTCGCACTTTTCGGCATCATGCTCTGGCAGCGGCTCGCAGAGCCCGCCGGACAGGAAGACAGTCGGCCTTTCGATGACCATATATGAGACGTCATTTCCCGATATCCTGAATGTCGCGGCACTCAGGGCCAAGTGCAGTTTCATCGCTTCGGCGCATGCGGAACATCGCGACATGATGCGCCAGGCGCTGCTCGCAGCGTTCAAGCAGGCCAATCTGGCCGGCCGCGAAAAGGCGTGCGAACTGCTGCTTCAAGACGGCAGCGGGCTGAAATGCGCCGAGCGGATTTCCTGGCTGCAGGACCAGCTGATCACCGTCCTGCATGATTTTGTCTTGAACGAAGTTTTCAACGCCGCCAATGCACAGCCCTGGACGCGGATCGCCGTCACCGCCGTCGGCGGTTATGGCCGCAGCACGCTGGCGCCCGGCTCCGATATCGATCTTCTCTTCCTGCTGCCGGTGAAGAAGGCCGTCTGGGCCGAGCCTGCCATCGAGTTCATGCTCTATATCCTGTGGGATCTCGGCTTCAAGGTCGGCCATGCGACGCGCACCATCGACGAGTGCATCCGCCTGTCGCGCGGCGACATGACGATCCGCACCGCCATCCTCGAAACCCGCTATATCTGCGGCTCGAAGGAGCTGACGGAGGAGCTGGAGACACGCTTCGACACCGAGATCGTCAAGAATACCGGCCCCGATTTCATCGCCGCCAAGCTCGCCGAGCGCGATGAGCGCCACCGCAAGGCCGGCGACACCCGCTATCTGGTCGAGCCGAACGTCAAGGAAGGCAAGGGCGGGCTGCGCGACATCCACACGCTGTTCTGGATCGCCAAATATTTCTACCGCGTCAAGGATTCCGCCGATCTGATCAAGCTCGGCGTATTGTCCCGCCAGGAGTACCACCTCTTCCAGAAGGCCGACGATTTCCTCTGGGCGGTGCGTTGCCACATGCACTTCCTCACCGGCAAGGCCGAAGAGCGGCTGTCCTTCGATATCCAGCGCGAGATCGCCGAAAGCCTCGGTTATCACGATCATCCCGGCATGACCGCCGTCGAGCGCTTCATGAAGCACTATTTTCTGGTGGCGAAGAATGTCGGCGATCTCACCCGCATCTTCTGCGCAGCCCTTGAGGACCAGCAGGCCAAGCAGCTTCCGGGCTTCACCGCCGCGCTCAGCCGGTTCACCCACCGCGTCCGCAAGATTGCCGGCACCCTGGAATTCGTCGATGACGGCGGCCGCATCGCGCTCGCCAGCCCGGATATTTTCAAGCGCGACCCGATCAACCTGATCCGCATCTTCCATGTGGCCGATATCAACGGCTTGGAGTTCCATCCCGCCGCCTTGAAGCAGGTCACCCGGTCGCTCGGCCTCATCACCCCTGCCGTGCGCGACAACGAGGAGGCCAACCGCCTCTTCATGTCGATGCTGACCTCGCGCCGCGACCCGGAGCTGATCCTGCGCCGGATGAATGAGGCCGGCGTGCTCGGCCGCTTCATCCCGGAATTCGGCAAGATCGTCTCGCTGATGCAGTTCAACATGTATCACCACTATACGGTGGACGAGCATCTGCTGCGCGCCGTCGATGTGCTGTCACGGATCGATCAGGGCCGCGACGAGGAACTGCATCCGCTCGCCGTCAAGCTGATGCCAGGCATCGAGGATCGCACCGCCCTGTTCGTCGCCGTCCTTCTCCATGACGTCGCCAAGGGCCGCCCGGAAGATCATTCGAGCGCCGGTGCCAAGGTTGCCCGCAAACTCTGCCCGCGCTTCGGCATGACGCCCAAGCAGACCGAAACGGTCGCATGGCTGATCGAGGAACACCTGACCATGTCGATGGTCGCGCAGACGCGCGATCTCAACGACCGCAAGACGATCATCGATTTTGCCGAAAAGGTCCAATCGCTCGACCGCCTGAAAATGCTGCTGGTTCTGACGATCGCCGATATCCGCGCCGTCGGTCCGGGCGTCTGGAACGGCTGGAAGGGCCAGCTTCTGCGCACGCTGTATTACGAGACCGAACTGCTTTTGTCCGGCGGCTTTTCCGATCTGCCGCGCAAGGAGCGCGCAGCCCATGCCGCCGACGTGCTGTTCGAGGCGCTGTCCGACTGGAGCCAGAAGGACCGCAAGACCTACACCAAGTTGCACTATCAGCCGTATCTGCTGTCGGTGCCGCTGGAAGACCAATTGCGCCACGCCCGCTTCATCCGCGAGGCCGACAAGACCGGCCGGGCGCTGGCGACGATGGTGCGCACGCACCAGTTCCACGCCATCACCGAAATCACCGTCCTGTCGCCAGACCATCCGCGCCTGCTTGCGGTCATCGCCGGCGCCTGTGCTGCTGCCGGCGCCAATATCGTCGATGCGCAGATTTTCACCACGTCGGACGGCCGGGCGCTGGATACGATCCTCGTCAATCGCGAGTTCCCTGACGACAATGACGAGATGCGCCGGGCGGCGAACATCGGCAAGATGATCGAGGACGTCCTGTCGGGCACGAAACGCCTGCCGGAGGTGATTGCCAGCCGCACGAAGCACCGCAAGCGCAACAAGGCCTTCACGGTGCCGCCAGCCGTTACCATCAGCAACAGCCTGTCGAACAAGTTCACCGTTATCGAGGTGGAATGCCTCGACCGCACCGGCCTGCTCTCCGAAATCACCGCCGTTCTCTCCGACCTGTCGCTCGATATCGCTTCGGCTCACATCACCACCTTCGGCGAGAAGGTCATCGATACGTTCTATGTCGCCGATCTCGTCGGCCAGAAGATCACCAACGAGGCCCGGCAGAGCAATATCGTCGCGCGGCTGAAGGCCGTGATGTCGGATGAGGCGGACGAGATGCGCGACCGCATGCCGTCCGGCATGATCGCGCCGCAGCACACGCGCTCCGTCACCGGCGCAAAAAAAGCCAAGGCGGAATCATGAGCCTCGTCAAGAAATTCATGACCGTCGGCGGCGCCACGCTCGGCAGCCGTATCTTCGGTTTCGCGCGTGAAATGCTGATGGCCGCAGCGCTCGGTACCGGCCCCATGGCCGACGTCTTTTACGCCGCGTTCCGGTTCCCAAACCTGTTTCGCCGCCTCTTTGCCGAAGGTGCCTTCAACGCGGCCTTCGTACCGCTGTTTTCCAAGGAGATCGAAGCCAACGGCACGGATGGCGCCAAGCGCTTTTCCGAAGAAGTGTTCGGCGTGCTGTTCACGGTGCTTTTGCTGATCACCATCGCGATGGAACTGTCGATGCCGCTTCTGGTGCGCTTCGTCATCGCGCCCGGTTTTGCCGATGATGTCGAGAAATCGAGCCTCACCGTGCGCATGGCGATGGTGATGTTCCCGTATCTCATGTGCATGTCGCTGACTGCGATGATGAGCGGCATGCTGAATTCGCTGCACCATTTCTTCGCTGCCGCCGTCGCCCCGATTTTCCTCAACGTGGTGATGATCGGCGCCCTGCTTTACGCGCTCTACACGGGTGCCGATCCGCTTGCGACCGCCTGGTATCTGTCCTGGGGCGTCCTTGTGGCGGGCGTGCTGCAGCTTGGCGTCGTCTATCTTGGCGTCCGTCACGCCGGCATGAGCATTGGCCTCAAGTTTCCCCGCGTCACGCCCAACGTCAAGCGCCTGCTGATCCTGGCCGTACCGGCCGCGATCACCGGTGGCATCACCCAGATCAACCAGTTGATCGGCCAGGCGATCGCCTCCGCGCAGGATGGCGCTATCGCGGCCCTGCAATATGCCGATCGGATCTATCAGCTGCCGCTCGGCGTGGTCGGCATCGCCGTCGGCGTGGTGCTCTTGCCGGAACTGGCACGGGCTTTGAAGGGCGGCCATCTGAACGAAGCCGGAAACCTGCAGAACCGGTCGATCGAGTTCGTGCTGTTCCTGACCATTCCGGCCGCCTTCGCCCTGTGGATCCTTTCCGAAGAGATCATCCGGGTGCTCTACGAGCGCGGCGCCTTCCATGCGGAAAACACCGCCGTCGTCGGCTCCATCCTTGCCATCTACGGCATCGGCCTGCCGGCCTTCGTGCTGATCAAGGCGCTGCAGCCGGGTTTCTATGCGCGCGAAGACACCAAGACGCCGATGCGGTTCTCGGCCGTTGCCGTCGCCGCCAATTGCGCGCTGGCGATCACGCTGTTTCCCCGCCTCGGTGCGCCAGGCATCGCGGTTGCCGAAGCGGCGGCCGGCTGGATCAGCACGGTCCTGCTGTTCGTCACGCTGCTGCGCCGTGGTCATTTGACGTGGGAATGGGCGCTGCTGCGCCGCACGGCACTGCTTGTCGTTGCGGCGGCGATCATGGGCGGCGTGCTTTATTACCTGCGTGGCGTCTTTGCCGTCTCGCTGGCGTCGGGCTCACCATTCTGGACGAAGCTGGGCGCGCTTGGAATTCTGATCGGCGTTTCGATGGTCGTCTACTTTGCCGTCGCCTTCCTGATCGGCGGAGCGGATCTGTCGATGATCCGGCGCAACATCAAGCGCAAGGGTGCACCCACTGCACCGCCGCCAACCGATACGTGAGCGGCTCCAGACTTCAGGCGCGCTTTCCCGAACGGCGCTTGACGCTGAGGAAATGACGTTTCGACTTGCCGCAATGGGCCCATTGGCGCCGGGGACCGGTATCGACATGAACGATACCGTTGCAGTAGCGGCCGATGCCGCCGATGCCCGGCGCGGTTCTCGCCGCGGCCAGGATCCTGCTTTCCGAAACGCCGGGCACGCGGATATCGGCCGCCTGGCAAAACCGGTGCATTGAGCCGGGCCGGTGCGCGCGCGGCCGATGGCCGGAGGTGACCAGCGGCCGGCGGCCGGTTTTCATAGCGATATGTGCAAGAATGCCCTCAAGGCGCGATGAAAAACAGCCGGTTCTGACCGAGACGGTCTGGACGGCGTAGGCTATTGTTCTGCTGTGCATCGGGAGCTTCACCTTGCGCGGGCGCTCATCCTTGGCCCCGGCAATGGCGAAATTGGAAACGGCGAGCAGGCACGCAAGAGCGAGTGAGATCAGAATACGCATGACAATCCCCTTGGCATAGCCCCGATCAGCATCCCTTTTCGGATGGGGCAGATGCAAAATGTCGGTTCGCCGCGTCATGGGAGATACGCAGTACAGCAGAACGAGCTCGGCCTATGAACCTTGGTTGCGAAGGGATTGGCAAATTCATCCGAAATAAAGCATTTTTATGAAATTAAATACTTGTAGCTCTAAAGAGCTATGCCGCAATTCCGCCTATTTGATTAATTTTGACAGAATATTAGAGGAAAAAATTCCAACTTGGGTGTTTGGAATCAACGCTTTGGCCTGCGTTTGCGCCGCGAGGGTCGGCAATTTTCCATCTGCACTGCCTGCGACTGCCTCCTGATCGTCAAAACACCCGGCATGCCTCTTGATCGCCGCTACGCCTGTGTGCATAAGCCCGCCAACAGCAACAGAGGCCGGGCCCTCCACAAGCCCGAATGAGGACACGATGTCAGACTTCAAGCCGCTCGTTTTTTCCGGCGTCCAGCCGACAGGCAATCTCCATCTCGGCAATTATCTCGGCGCGATCCGCAAGTTCGTGGCCCTGCAGGAAAACAACGACTGCATCTATTGCGTCGTCGATCTGCACGCGATCACCGCGCAGCTGGTGCATGAGGACATGCCCGGCCAGATCCGCTCGATCGCCGCCGCCTTCATCGCGTCCGGTATCGATCCGGCAAAGCACATCGTCTTCAATCAATCGGCCGTGCCGCAGCATGCCGAACTTGCCTGGATCTTCAATTGCGTCGCCCGCATCGGCTGGATGGAACGCATGACACAGTTCAAGGACAAGTCCGGCGGCAAGAATGCCGAACAGATGTCGCTGGGCCTGCTGGCCTATCCGAGCCTGATGGCTGCCGATATCCTCGTCTACCGCGCCACCCATGTGCCTGTTGGCGACGATCAGAAACAGCATCTGGAGCTTGCCCGCGATATCGCCCAGAAGTTCAACATCGATTTCGGCGACCATATCCGCCGGACCGGTTGCGGCATCGATATCAAGGTCGGCGAAGAGCCGGTGCATGCCTATTTCCCGATGGTCGAGCCGCTGATCGGCGGGCCGGCGCCGCGGGTCATGTCGCTGCGTGATGGCACCAAGAAGATGTCGAAGTCGGATGCGTCCGACCTGTCGCGCATCAACCTGATGGACGATGCCGAGACGATCTCGAAGAAGATCCGAAAGGCCAAGACCGATCCGGACGCCTTGCCGGGCGAAGCCGAGGGCCTGAAGGGCCGCCCGGAAGCCGATAATCTCGTCGGCATCTACGCGGCCCTGTCGGACAAGACGAAGGCTGAGGTGCTCGCAGAGTTCGGCGGACAGCAGTTTTCCGTCTTCAAGCCGGCTCTGGTTGATCTGGCGGTCACCGTTCTCGCCCCGATCTCCGGCGAAATGCGCCGCCTGATGGATGACACCACCCATATCGACGGCATCCTGCGCAATGGCGGCGAGCGCGCCCGGGCACGGGCGGAAGTGACGATGAAACAGGTCCGGGACATCGTCGGCTTTTTGCAATAATTCGCCGCAAAAGAAACCTTGCAGCCAAAAATATCGGGTGTAAGAGTCGCCTCATGGTTTCAACACGACTCTCAAGACTGGAAGGTCACCGCCGTAAATTCATGGCGGTGATCGACGATACGCCGGAATGCGGCCGCGCCGTCCATTATGCCGGCATGCGGGCGAAAAACTCCAATGGCGGTCTTGTTCTGCTCTATGTCATCGCCGACGCCGACTTCCAGCAATGGCTGGGTGTCGAGGGCATCATGCGGGCGGAAGCCCGGGCCGAGGCCGAGGCAACGCTTGCCAAGATCGCCCAGACGGTGCGCGAAAAAATCGGCATCGAACCGGAAATGGTCATCCGCGAAGGTGGCGCGACGGATCAGATCTACAGCCTGATCGAGGAAGATCGTGACATCGCGATCCTGGTGCTGGCCGCCGGTTCCGCCAAGGACGGGCCCGGACCACTGGTTTCTTCGATTGCCGGCAAGACCGCCGCGTTTCCAATTCCCGTCACAGTCATCCCGGACCTTTTGACGGACGAGGAAATCGACGCGCTGAGCTGAGCCTTGCCGTTAAGGCAGGATCAGCGGAATTGATCCTGGGGCGGCCGAAACGCTGGCCCGTGCATCTTGAAGCTGCCGTCCAAACGGCCTATATTCTTTTGAATAATTCTAAACAGGCTGGTTGAACGCGATCCCGGCCGACGCGGAGTAAAGACATGTTCATCCAGACCGAAGCCACGCCGAACCCCGCCACGTTGAAATTCCTGCCGGGCAAGGTGGTGATGGAAAACGGTACGGCGGAATTCCGCGACGAGGAAGAGGCCGCCGCCGGGTCGGCTCTCGCCGCGCGTCTGTTTATGATCCCCGGCGTTACCGGCGTCTATTTCGGCTATGATTTTATCACGGTCACCAAGGAAGCCCAGGAATGGCAGCACCTGAAGCCTGCCATTCTCGGCTCGATCATGGAGCATTTCATGTCCGGCCAACCGGTCATGGCGGTCCAGACGCGCGCTGAAGAAAGCGATCAGGACGGCGAGTTCTTCGAAGAAGGCGACGAAACCATCGTCGCGACCATCAAGGAACTGCTGGAAACCCGCGTTCGCCCGGCTGTTGCCCAGGATGGCGGCGACATCACCTTCAAGGGTTTCCGCGATGGCACCGTCTTCCTCAACATGAAAGGCGCCTGCGCCGGCTGCCCGTCCTCGACGGCGACGTTGAAGCACGGCGTGCAGAACCTTTTGCATCATTTCATCCCGGAAGTGCAGTCGGTCGAAGCCGTCTGAGCGAGCGTTCCTCCGTGCCACGGCTATCCCTCAAAGACATGAACCTATGATCGTCCTGGCCATCGATACGGCTGGGACGGGCTGCTTTGCCGCAGTCTATGACAGCGCCACTGGTGCGGTTCTCGCCTCCGCCGGTGCCGATATCGGCCGCGGTCATGCCGAGCAGCTGATGGCATTCATCGATCAGGCGCTGGCCGAAAGCGGCAAGGTGCTTGCGGACATGGACCGGATAGCCGTCACCATCGGCCCCGGTTCCTTCACCGGCATCCGCGTCGGCGTCGCCGCCGCGCGTGGTTTTGCGCTGGCGCTGAATGTGCCCGCCGTCGGCGTCTCGACACTTGCTGCGATAGCCGAGGCTGGCCGGGAACTGCACCCGGGACGCGCCATACTGGCCACGATCGATGCCAAGCGCGACGAGCTGTATTGCCAGAGCTTCGAGGCGGACGGCGTAGCGCGCAGCGCAGCATTGATGCTCGAAATCCCGGAAGCTCAAAGACTATTTGCCGATTTCGATGGCCTCATTTGCGGCACCGCGACTAGGCATCTGACGGATCACCCGCCGGAAAGCGCTGCGCAAACAGATCTCACGGATATCCGTCTTGTTGCCCGCCTTGGTGCCGCAGCCGATCCGTCACGGGGCAAGCCGAGCCCGCTTTATCTGCGTGGCCCCGACGTCAAGTCGCAGGCCGGTTTCGCGGTGGCGCGAGCGTAAGATGTCGCTGACCGATTATTTCGTCCGCAAGCCCGAATTCGATGTCTTCGCACTGGAAACGGCCGACCTGCCGCAGGCAGCCGCCATCCACAAAATGCGCTTCACGCCCGCCTGGAGCGATGGGGAGCTGCATTCCCTGCTGATCCAGGATACCGTCTTCGGCTTCATCGCCCGCCAAAGCAATGCCTATACGAGGCCGTTTATTACGCAGCCGCTGGTCGGCGGCTTCGTTCTGTCGCGGGTTGCGGCCGGTGAAGCGGAAATCCTGACGATCGGCGTCGATCCACGGTTTTCGCGCCTCGGTCTCGGCTGGCGGCTGATGCGGGCGGCCTTGCGCGAAGCACAGGATCAGGCGGCCGAAACGGTCTTCCTCGAAGTGGACGAGACCAACACGGCCGCCGTCGCGCTTTACCGCAAGCTCGGCTTTGCCAAGGTCGGCGAAAGACGCGCTTATTATCAAGGTGTTAACGGCGCTAAAACCGGCGCCCTTGTCATGCGCCTCGATCTTGGTTAGCCGTATCGGCTGAATGAGAGGGACGCGCTTGCGCCGCCACGCCGACAAGACCTGCTGCTTTGGAGACAGACACGACGCCGCTCTGCTGATGCGGGGCGCCCGCGCGTGATCAACTGGCTGCGCGTCACACTCTGCATGACGGTTCTGATTGTCGCCACGCTTGTCATGGTGCCGGTGCAGATGCTCTTTCTCTGGCTGGATAGACCGCAACGGCGCACATTGCCCCGCCTCTGGCACCGCATGGCTTGCCGTCTTGTCGGTATCCGTGTGCGCGTCCATGGCTCGCCGGACCGGCAGCGGCCGCTGATGCTGGTGTCGAACCACGCCAGCTGGAAGGATGTTCTTGTTCTCGGTTCGATCGCCGACGTGGTGTTTGTCGCCAAGTCCGACGTCAAGGCATGGCCGGTGTTCGGTCTTCTCGCCCGCCTGCAGGCAACGATCTTCATCGACAGGGATCAGAAGCGCACCACCGGCAATCAGGTCAACGAAATCGGCAAGCGGCTGGCCGATGGCGAGATCGTCGTGCTGTTCCCCGAAGGCACGACGTCGGATGGTAACCGGCTGCTGGAGATCAAGACCTCGCTGTTCGGCGCCGCCGCTGCCGCCGTTCCGTTGTCTCCGACCGGTGCCGTCCACGTCCAGCCGGTCGCCATCGCCTATACCGGCATCCACGGCATGGCGATGGGGCGCTATCACCGGCCGGTCGCCGCCTGGCCTGGCGATATCGCGCTGGCGCCGCATCTCCTCGGTATCCTTCATGAGGGCGCTGTGGATGTGGATGTCATCTATGGCGAACAGATCACGTACACCGCAGACAGCAACCGCAAGGTCGTCAGCCGTCAGGTGGAAAAGAGCATCCGCTCGATGCTGGCCCTCAAGCTGCGCGGCCGTTGAAGCCGTTGGTGCAAGGGAAAGGGCTTCAATTTTGGGCCTCGATGCTCTATGGAACCGGGCATGACACAGGAAATCGCCGTTTTATCCGCAAAGCCTGAAATGGCTCTTGAAAGCTCAGCCGTCCGCAAGGTCTTTGTGAAGACCTACGGCTGTCAGATGAACGTCTACGATTCCGACCGGATGACGGATGCGCTGGCGAAGGACGGCTATGTCTCGACCGATGTCATGGAAGACGCCGATCTCGTCCTGTTGAATACCTGTCACATCCGCGAGAAAGCCGCCGAGAAAGTCTACTCGGCGCTCGGGCGGCTGCGTGACCTGAAGAAGAAAAAGGCCGCCGAAGGCCGCGAAATGATGATCGGCGTTGCCGGTTGCGTCGCGCAGGCCGAAGGTGATGAAATCCTGCGCCGGGCTCCTGCCGTCGATCTCGTCATCGGCCCGCAGACCTATCACCGCCTTCCCGAAGCCCTGAAGCGCGTTAAGCGCGGCGAACGGGTGCTGGAAACCGACTATGCCATCGAGGACAAGTTCGAGCATCTGCCGGCCCCGGACAAGGCAAGGACCAGGGCGAGGGGCGTGACCGCGTTCCTCACCGTGCAGGAAGGCTGCGACAAGTTCTGTACGTTCTGCGTCGTTCCCTATACGCGCGGCTCCGAAGTGTCCCGCCCGGTCGCCCAGATCGTTGCCGAAGCGCAGAAGCTGGTCGATGCCGGCGTGCGCGAAATCACTTTGCTTGGCCAGAACGTCAATGCCTGGCACGGCGTTGGCGCCGATGGCGAAAAATGGGGGCTCGGCGAGCTTCTGCACCGCCTGACGCAGATCGAAGGCCTTGCCCGGCTTCGCTATACCACGAGCCACCCGCGTGACATGGACGACAGCCTGATCGAGGCCCATCGCGACCTGAAACAGCTGATGCCCTATCTGCATTTGCCGATCCAGTCGGGCTCCAACCGCATCCTGAAAGCGATGAACCGGCGGCACACGACGGCCGAGTACATCGCGGTGATCGCCCGCATCAAGGCGGCCCGGCCCGATCTAGCGCTTTCTGGCGATTTTATCGTCGGCTTCCCCGGCGAGACGGATGAGGATTTCGAGGATACGCTGCGTCTGGTCGAAACCGTTGGTTATGCACAGGCATTTTCGTTCAAGTATTCGACCCGTCCGGGAACGCCGGGCGCCGAGCTTAGCGATCAGGTGCCGGAAGACGTCAAGGCCAAGCGATTGGAAAGATTACAGGCTTTGTTGCTGAAACAGCAGAACGAGTTTGCCCAGGCCTGCATCGGCAAGACGATTGACCTGCTTCTGGAGAAGCCGGGCCGCATGCCGGGCCAGCTGATCGGCCGTTCGCCCTGGCTGCAGTCGGTGAATGTTGATGCAAAGTCATCGCAAATCGGTGACATTGTTTCTGTACGAATCACTGGTGCGGGCCCTAACAGTCTGTTTGCCGAGGTGGTAAGCTAAGGGACCGCTAACTCAAGGAGCCTGACCGCTTGAACGGACACGAATTGGTTTCATCCTCGCCGCGCCAGTCGAAAACATCCGCGACAGACGTCAATCACTTCGTGCTCACATTTGAGAACAACCGGTTCGCCAGCGAGTTGTTTGGCCAGTTCGACCAGAATCTCAAATTGATCGAACAGCGTCTCCATATCGATGCGCGGCCGCGTGGCAATTCCGTTTCGATCTCGGGCGAAGTGATCGCCACCAATCAGGCCCGCCGGGCGCTCGATTATCTCTACGGGCGCCTGCAGAACGGCAGCACCGTCGAATCCTCCGACGTCGAAGGCGCCATCCGCATGGCCGTGGCGGCCGACGATCAGCTACAGTTGCCGACCATGGAAAAGAAAGCCAAGCTGAACCTCGCGCAGATTTCGACGCGCAAGAAGACCGTCGCGGCCCGCACGCCGACGCAGGACGCCTATATGCGCGCGCTGGAGCGGTCCGAGCTGGTTTTCGGTGTCGGCCCGGCCGGTACCGGCAAGACCTATCTTGCGGTCGCCCACGCCGCCCAGCTTCTGGAGCGTGGCGCCGTTGATCGTATTGTCCTGTCACGCCCCGCCGTCGAAGCCGGCGAACGCCTCGGCTTCCTGCCCGGCGACATGAAGGACAAGGTCGATCCCTATCTGCGTCCGCTCTATGACGCGCTCTACGATATGATGCCCGGCGACAAGGTCGAGCGGGCGATCACGGCCGGCGTCATCGAAATCGCGCCGCTCGCCTTCATGCGCGGACGCACACTCGCCAATGCCGCCGTCATCCTCGACGAGGCGCAGAACACCACGACGATGCAGATGAAGATGTTCCTGACGCGCCTTGGCGAAAACGGCCGGATGATCGTGACGGGGGATCCAAGTCAGGTCGACCTGCCGCGCGGCGTCAAGTCCGGCCTTGTCGAAGCCTTGCAGATCCTGAAAGGGGTCGAAGGCGTCTCGGTTGTCCGCTTCAAGGACGTCGACGTCGTCCGCCATCCGATGGTTGCCCGTATCGTTCGCGCCTATGAGGCAACGACCGCCGTGCATGACGAAAGCGAGCAGAGCGACCGCTGATAAGGCGGAAAGCAAGCCAGACATGACGAGCCTTGATATCCAGATCAGTGTCGAGGAGGGCCCATGGCCCTCCGAGGCGGACCTTGCGTCGCTCAGCGAGCGCGTCCTTGGCGCGAGCGCCGATTTCCTGAAGCGTGAAGAAAAGCAGCCGTTTCCGGAAATACCGCCGGAAGTGTCGCTGGTCTTTACCGACGATGCCTCCATTCGCGAGATCAATGCGGAATGGCGCAGCCAGGACAAGCCGACCAATGTCCTGTCGTTTCCCGCCTTTCCGGTGATACCGGGCAAGATGCCGGGGCCGATGCTCGGCGATATCATCCTTGCCCATGAAACGCTGGTGCGCGAGGCTGAAGACCTCGGCAAGCCTTTCGACGCGCACCTGACACACCTGCTGGTGCATGGATTTCTGCATCTTTTCGGCTATGATCATCTTGATGACGCCGACGCTGAAAGAATGGAGAGCCTTGAGACTCGCATTTTGGCTGGTCTTGGGCTATCTGATCCCTATGGGGACAGTGATCCCGTATGATAGTTTGGAACAATGAGCGATTTTAGAGCACAGCCGGCTGCGGTTGTTAGAGATGAGGCGGAAGCCTCCAGTCAGGACGAGGCGGGCAGTAGTAGCACCGTCCCGAAATCTGAGAACGGGAAATCCGGCACCTCATTCTGGAGCCGCGCTGCCCGGATATGGCGCGCCAGCAGCGGTTCAAGCCTGCGTGAAGATCTCGCCGATGCGCTGATGACCGGCGGCCATGAAGGCGATACGGCCTTTTCGCCCGCCGAACGCGCCATGCTCAACAATATCCTGCGGTTCCGCGAAGTCCGCGTCGAGGATGTCATGGTCCCGCGCGCCGATATCGAGGCAGTTGATCTGACGATCACCATCGGCGAACTGATGGTGATCTTCGAGGAATCCGGCCGCTCGCGCATGCCTGTCTACAGCGAGAGCCTCGATGATCCGCGCGGCATGGTCCATATCCGCGATCTGCTCTCCTATGTCACCAAGCAGGCCCGCAACAAGCGGCGCAGCGGCAGCCGTTCAGCCGCGAGCGCAACGGCCACTGCGGCGGAAAAGCCGGTTCGCCAGCCGAAACCGGGTTTCGATCTCGGCCGCATCGATCTGTCAAAGACGGTCGAGGAAGCCGGCATCATCCGTCAGGTCCTGTTCGTGCCGCCGTCCATGCATGCATCGGACCTGATGCAGCGCATGCAGGCCGCCCGCATCCAGATGGCCCTGGTGATCGACGAATATGGCGGCACCGATGGTCTCGCCTCGCTTGAGGATATCGTCGAAATGGTCGTCGGCGATATCGAAGACGAACATGACGATGAAGAGGTCATGTTCGCCAAGACGTCCGACGATGTGTTCGTCGCCGATGCCCGCGTCGAACTGGAAGAGATCGCCGCGGCGATCGGCCCGGATTTTGACGTGCGCGAGCAGCTTGAGGATGTCGATACGCTCGGTGGTCTGGTCTTTGCCGCGCTTGGCCGCATCCCGGCCCGGGGCGAAGTCGTTCAGGCGATCCCCGGCTTCGAGTTCCAGGTTCTCGATGCCGATCCGCGCCGGGTGAAACGTGTGCGGATTGTCCGCAAGCGTCCGCCGGCCCGCCGCCGTCCGGCAAAGGGCGAAGAGGATGTGCCTTTCGAGGCAACTCCAATCGCCGCTCCGGAGAAATCCCTGCGCGAAACAGGCTGAGCGCCATGCTCTGAACGTCAAAACACCGTTTCCAGGCACGACAAGCCGCCGCTTTTTTGGAACACTGCCCCACGTTGATTCGGGTTTACGGTCGTTGCGCGCTGTTTGCGCCCATGGCCGGTTGCGGCTTGCGCCGATTGGGGGAAGTGAATGGAGTGGCTTGCGGGCAGGATCATGCTGTTGTCAGGAGCCCGCCGGGCCCTTGTCGCCTTCGTCGCTGGTTTGATTGCCGTTTTTGCATTGCCGCCCTTCGGCATTTTCGCGGCACCGTTCCTGTCCTTCCCCATTCTCGTCTGGCTGATCGACGGCGCATCGGGAAATCCAGACCACGGTCTGTTCAGGCGCAGTTTTCCGGCATTCTGGATCGGCTGGTGTTTCGGCTTCGGCTATTTCCTCGGCGGCCTGTGGTGGCTGGGCAACGCGCTTCTTGTCGAGGCCGATGATTTTGCCTGGGCCGTACCGCTGGCAGTGATCGGCGTTCCCGCCTTCCTCGCCTTCTTCTATGCCTTCGCAACGGCTGTGGCCCGGATCCTTTGGTCTGATGGGCTTGGCCGGATTGCAGCGCTTGCCTTTGCTTTTTGCCTGTTTGAATGGTTGCGCAGCTTCGTTCTGACCGGCTTTCCCTGGAATGCGATCGGCTATGCCGCCATGCCTATTCCGCTGATGATGCAATCGGCTTCGCTCATCGGCCTTGGCGGCGTGACGCTGCTTGCCGTTTTCGTCTTCGCCGCCCCCGCGCTGATCGGCACGCGCAAGGGCCTGCGTTTCGGGCTCGGGGCCGCGGCGGTGCTGGTCGCCGCCCATGTCGGTTATGGATATTATCGCCTGGGCCAGCCCTTGCCGCTGCCGGCCGATCCGGCGGTCACGTTTCGCCTGGTTCAGCCGCTGATCGATCAATCGAAGAAGTTCGATGACAACGAGCGGATGGCGATCTTTGAAGAGCACCTGAAGCTGACGCAGGCGCCGGCCGAAAATGGCGGCAAGCGGCCGGATGTCATCGTCTGGCCGGAAACCGCCGTACCGTTCATCCTGACGGAGAATCCGGATGCGCTGCTGCGGATTTCGGACGTGCTCCAGGACGGCCAGATTCTGATCGCCGGCGCTGTCCGGGCCGAGGATGCCGGCGCTGGCCAGCCGCCGCGCTATTACAATTCGATCTATGTCATTGACGATCGCGGTCAGATCGTTGGCGCGTCCGACAAGGTGCACCTGGTTCCCTTCGGAGAATATCTGCCGCTGGAGAGCCTTCTGTCGGCAGCCGGGCTCGATACGGTCGCCATGCCCGGCGGCTTCTCGGCTGCGGCAACAAGGTCCTTGCTGACATTGCCGGGCGGAAAGACGCTTTATCCGCTCATTTGCTACGAGGCGATCTTTCCGGGCGAAATCGGCAATGATGCGCTTCAGGCCAATGCATTGCTCAATTTGACCAATGACGCATGGTTCGGCAATACACCGGGACCCTATCAGCATTTCCAGCAGGCCCAGCTTCGTTCCGTCGAGACGGGCTTACCGTTGATCCGCGATGCCAATACAGGTATTTCCGCCGTCGTCAACGCGCGCGGTGAAGTTGTGACCGGATTTCCGTTCGGTGCCCGGGGCTTCGTGGACACACTTTTGCCGGGAAAGTTTGCTTTGCTAATGGATCCACGTGAGCAAGCGCGCAACGGGATGCTACTCGCGTGTCTTTTTCTCGGATTCGCTGTTATTTCCCGCGCAAGTTTTATTCTGCGAGAGAATTGACCAAAAACCCCTAAAATTGCATAGTGGTTGTCACCATCGATCTTCACCTATGTTCAGAGGGTTTCCGCCCGGCTGCACAACGTAACGTGTAGTCTGCTCTCGGCAAGTGTCCAGGTTATGGAGTAACTGAAACTTCGCTTATTAGGAAACCGTTATGATAGAAAACAAAAAGAAGCCGAACCCGATCGACATTCATGTCGGCAGCCGGATTCGCCTTCGCCGAACCATGCTGGGTATGAGCCAGGAAAAGCTCGGAGAGAGCCTGGGGATCACCTTCCAGCAGATCCAGAAATATGAAAAAGGCACGAACCGGGTCGGCGCCAGCCGCCTGCAGAACATTTCAAGCATCTTGAATGTTCCGGTCTCCTTCTTCTTCGAGGATGCGCCGGGCGACCCGTCAACCGGTCCGTCCGGCATGGCAGAAGCGTCAAGCTCAAACTACGTGGTCGACTTCCTGTCGTCTTCGGAAGGTCTTCAGCTCAACCGCGCATTCGTCAAGATCAATGATCCCAAGGTGCGCCGCAAGCTTGTAGACCTGGTCAAGGCTTTGGCGGCAGAGGCAGAAGCCGAATAAGGCATTTGCCTGGCGGATCAAAAAAGCGGCCTGATAGTGCCGCTTTTTTTATGCCTTGACGGGTTTGCGGCTGACACGGTTCGCACGAGCATCCAGCGCGGGATGCGGCTTTCAAGCACCAAAACACAAGAATTCGGTACGAGCCGGCTCATATAAAGATATATTTATGTCCTTGTGTGCTTGTTTTTCAGCTGCAGAATCTTTAACACCGTTGAAGCAGTTTTTTCTTTGAGGGGACTTCCCGCATGCGCGCTAACTACCTGTTTACGAGTGAATCCGTGGCAGAAGGTCATCCGGACAAGGTCTGTGACCGGATTTCCGATGAAATTGTCGATCTTGTCTATCGTGAAGCCGCCAAGACCGGTGTTGACCCTTGGGGGGTTCGCATCGCCTGCGAAACGCTGGCAACCACCAACCGCGTGATCATCGCCGGCGAAGTCCGGGTGCCGGATACCCTTCTGAAAAAAGACAAGGACGGCACCGTTCTGAAGGACGCAGCCGGACATCCGGTCATCAATCCTGCCAAGTTCAAGGCCGCCGCCCGTAAGGCGATCCGTGAAATCGGCTACGAACAGGCAGGCTTCCACTGGAAGACCGCCAAGATCGACGTGCTTTTGCATCCCCAGTCGGCCGACATCGCCCAGGGCGTTGACAATGCCGCCGATAAGCAGGGCGACGAAGGTGCCGGCGACCAGGGCATCATGTTCGGTTACGCCTGCAAGGAAACGGCAGAGTTGATGCCGGCGCCGATCTATTATTCGCACCGTATCCTCGATCTGCTGGCGACAGCCCGCAAGAAGGGCACCGGCGAAGCCGGCCGCCTTGGTCCGGACGCCAAGAGCCAGGTGACCGTGCGCTATATCGATGGCAAGCCGTCGGAAGTGACCTCGATCGTCCTGTCGACCCAGCATCTCGACGAGAGCTGGGATTCGGCCAAGGTTCGCAGCGTCGTCGAACCCTATATCCGCGAAGCGTTGCACGACATCCACATTGCCAGCGATTGCAACTGGTACATCAATCCGACCGGCAAGTTCGTCATTGGCGGGCCGGATGGTGATGCGGGCCTGACCGGTCGCAAGATCATCGTGGACACCTACGGCGGCGCAGCCCCGCATGGTGGCGGCGCATTCTCCGGCAAGGACACGACCAAGGTCGACCGCTCCGCTGCCTACGCTGCGCGCTATCTCGCCAAGAACGTCGTGGCCGCCGGTCTTTCAGACCGCTGCACGATCCAGATCGCCTACGCGATCGGCGTCGCCCAGCCGCTGTCGATCTATGTCGACCTGCATGGCACCGGCAAGGTTACCGAAGACCAGGTCGAGGGCGCAATCCGCAAGACGATGGACCTGTCCCCGTCGGGTATTCGCCGTCATCTGGACCTCAACAAGCCGATCTATGCCAAGACCTCGGCCTACGGCCATTTCGGCCGCAAGGCTGGCCGCGACGGCTCCTTCTCCTGGGAAAAGCTTGATCTCGTCAAGCCGCTCAAGGACGCTTTGAAGGAAGAAGCGCTGAAGGCTGCCTGATCCGGGTCTTTACGGACCGGCCGGTAAAACTGTAAAGCGGATGTCTCCCGACGGGGACGTCCGCTTTTATCGTGAAAGACCATTGCCACATGACCGACCAGCACCGCAGCCGCTCTACCGAAGCTTTCTTTGGACGCCGCAAGGGCAAGCCCCTGCGTGCGCTGCAGGCGACCCACCTTGATACGGTGCTGCCATTGCTGCGGCTGGACCTTGCGGCGCCCGCGCCAGCGGATATCAAGACACTGTTCAAGCATCCTGTCGGACGGGTACGGCTGGAGATCGGCTTTGGTGGTGGCGAGCATTTGATTCACCGCGCCGTCGAAGACCCGGAAACAGGCTTTATCGGCGTCGAGCCCTTCGTCAATTCCATGGCAAAGCTGGTCGGTTACATCGAGGAGCGCGGCGCTGAAAACATCCGCCTGCACGATGACGATGCGACGCAGGTTCTCGATTGGCTACCGGAAAATTCGATCGACCAGATCGATCTTCTCTATCCCGATCCGTGGCCGAAGCGGAAACACTGGAAGCGCCGCTTCGTATCATCCGTCAATCTCGACCGGTTCGCGCGAGTGCTGAAACCCGGCGGCATCTTCTGCTTTGCCTCGGATATCGATACCTATGTCAACTGGACACTGTCGCACTGCCACGATCACGCGGCGTTCGAATGGACGGCGGAAAATGCCAGCGATTGGCTGACGCCCTATGCCGGCTGGCCGAGCACGCGCTATGAGGCCAAAGCACGCCGGGAAGGGCGCAAGTCCGCCTATTTGACATTCCGGCGGCTCCACATCTAGTGGACTGATTCCAACGCTTGGTGCCCCCGTTTGACGGCGGCGATGATCTCATCCGGGTCTGCTTTCCAGATGAATGGTTTCGGTTCCTGATTGTGCTCT